>Ga0138256_10000019_pt1 | contig 229387 bp, 197 predicted proteins | sample KNB2016incub_MG_FD_105486 | JGI IMG/M metagenome (GOLD analysis project Ga0138256, IMG submission 105486) | Active sludge microbial communities from wastewater in Klosterneuburg, Austria - KNB2014incub_MG | ecosystem: Engineered > WWTP > Activated sludge > Unclassified | place: Austria...
GTTTGCCGGTCGTCATCAGATATTGCTACCCATGTTACCCCTCGACTTGCATGTATTAAGCCTGCCGCTAGCGTTCATCCTGAGCCAGGATCAAACTCTCCATTGTAAATGAGTTGTTTGAACGTGACTATTTATTTCTCATTGAAAAATTAACGTCAAATTCTAATTTAATTTTTGCGTTAACATTACCTTGATAACCAAATGGTTATTTGCTGCTGTTTCCAAACTTTCAAAGAACTTTTGACTTTACTTTTTGCCCCTTTTTTAATTGGGAGTGCAAAGGTATGTGTCTTTATTTTATCACCCAAATTTTATTGAGTTTTCTTTTTCTTTTTTTCTACAACTTTTCCTTTGAAAAGCAACTCATTTTTTTATTGGGAGTGCAAAAGTAGTTGTGTAGCTATTACCCACCAAATTTAATTTCAATTTTTATGAAATTCTTTTTGATTTAACCTCTGTTTTTTGTGTGCTATTTTATTAAGAACTAATGCTTTTTTTAAAAGCGGACGGCAAAGATATGATTGTTGAATCTGTTGCCAAAATAAATCTGGTGGATTGTTATTAACATTTATAAAAATTATCCCTTCATAACTTATGGGAACTGCAATAGCACTAAGTTTATGAGATAAAAAATACTTTCATTTTTTTATAGAATGGAAGGAACAATTCTTTGAAAAAATTCAATATTCAGGTTTTTTGAAACCTGGGTACCGGTATTCTATTACTTTTTAAATAGAATATCTTTTAGAGATTAAATGAAATTAATTTATCAAAATATGACTTCATGAAGGAATAATCCATAAGAACTAACAGAAAAATCAGCCTTAGTACAATCTCTTGATTCTATTATTTTTTTAAATTCCTGTATCGTTATTTTCCTTTTACCTATCAAAAGCATAGTGCCTACTAATCCTTTAACCATACCTCGAAGAAAACGATTGGCCTTTACTTTATATACTAAACAATTTGATTCCTGTACCCATTCGCTTAAAAATATTGTACAGTTGAACGAAGTTACCTGGGTATTTTTCTTTGAAAAACTTGTAAAATCGGTATAACCCATTACTTCTTTAGCAGCCATTTGCATCAATTCAATATTGATATTGTATGGAACAAAGTATGCTATGCCTTGAAAAAATGGATTTTTTTGCTGATAAATATAGTAGTGGTATTCCCTTGTTGTAGCATCAAATCTGCAATGAGAATTACTGGCAACTTTACAAATTTTATTAATGACAATATCCCAAGGCAGAATGGCATTTAAGTTATAAACATCTTCATTGATTGTAACTTCAGTATCGAAATGAAAAAAATTTTGCCTGGCATGAACGCCTGCATCTGTTCTGGAAGAACCGGTAAGTTCAATTTTTTGTTTATAGAAAATAAGTAAAGCCTTCTCTACCTCTGCCTGTATTGTGTTTGCATTCTCTTGAATTTGAAAACCAGCGTAATTAGTGCCTTTATAAGTAACTTCTATAAAATACCGGGGCATAATTTGTTTTTTATTATACAAGCTTTATTTACTTATCATTGCTTTAAATCTTTCTTTATAATAACTTTCAGTTAATTGATCTTGCAACGATATAAAATTGTTTAAATCTGTTACATAGGAATATGCAGCTACATAAAACTTGTATCGCTCCTCTTCTAATAAATATAAAGCCCCCAAATTTTTTATCTGCTCGGTGTTAAAACATGTTGAGGCAAATGTATTTATAGCTGTTTTAGTCATTTCCGGCTCGTTTTTGGCGGATGCCATTTGGCTACGAAGTTTGAGAAATCCTTTTTGTGTTGCAATATTTTTACAATTTGTATTATTGTTTATTGCCTTTTCACTTAAATCACTATTTGCAGATGGTTGTTGATTTTCTGATTTTTTTTCAAAAATTACAAAATCATTTTTTTGAGAAGCTGAATCAGTTGTTGCATTAGGATTTTGCAATTTCATATCTAAAAAACGTGTATCGGTATTTGAATTAACTACATGAACCTGTTCATTATATGAAGTTGTAGATTCATTTTCAATATTATTTTTTACAACAACTTTATTAACCGGTATAAAAATTTCAATTGTATCTACAACTGCCACATCAACATATTTCATTTTTAAACCGTTTGGCATACTATCATAACTTAATCTTGAAATTTTACCAATATATTTATCAGCAGCAGTTGTTTTTATAGTATCACTTTGTTGAATATTATTTATAGCATGGGGTTTATTATTTTCGGTTGCATTAGTTTTTATTGAATCGTTTATAATTGGTTCTGCACGTACATTTTCTAACGTTTTTGATAGTTCATCTTTTTTTACTTCTGGAATACCAGTTTCAATTTCTATTTGTGCTATAGAGGGATCGCCAACAACTTCAGCTAAAATTCTTGCAAATTCATCTTTATTTTTTATTAAAGTACTGGAAACTTGCTTAGTAACAGGTTTAAAAGGCTGCAAAGTACTTAAGTTAACGAGCGTAATACTTTTTGCATCATTACTTTGAATAAGAAATCCAGCGTTAGTATTCATTGTTGAAATGCTCACATCCTGTGTTATCAAATTGTTTATAGTAGTACCAATTATCAGACTATAGATACTATCTTTCAATTGGGGTATAATCATATATCCATATTCCGACGAACTCAAATGTTTCCCTTCCATTTTAACAAAAAATGGGGCATTATTATCAGATTGTAAGTATATAAACCTTTTTTGCTGAGCATTAACACTCATACTTATAATAATTGAAAAAAATATAGCCAATTTAATTTTAAAAAACCACATATCTACCTTATTTGAATTAACTAATACAAAAATACTTATTAATACACTGGGTTTACCATTTAAATAAAAATTCAATACATATATAATAGAGCAAACTTACATTTGTACTTAAATTATAAAATATGAAAAAAATACTTTTCTTAATTGCGATTATTGCAGGGCCTTTTTTTGTTAGGGCACAGTTTGAACAAGAACCAAAAGATACTACCTGGAAAAACATTTACAGAGCTACCAGTACTAAAATAAATGACCTGGTACACACAAAACTAGATGTAAAATTTGACTATGACAATGCATATCTAATTGGGAAAACCTGGATAACATTAAAACCACATTTTTATAAAACAGATTCATTGACCCTTGATGCAAAGGGCATGGACATAAAAGAAGTGGCTATGATGAAGGGTACTATCAAATCGAAATTAAAATATGATTATGATGGAATGCAGTTAAGGATAATGTTGGATAAAACTTACAATGGCGGAGAAAAATACACAGTGTATATAGATTATGTAAGTAAACCTAATGAATTGAAAGTAAAAGGAAGTGCTGCCATTACAGATGCTAAAGGATTGTATTTTATTAATCCAAAAGGAGAAGATAAAAATAAACCAATACAAATTTGGACACAAGGCGAAACTGAAGCCAACAGTGTATGGATGCCCACCATTGACAAGCCTGACCAAAAAACTACACAGGAAATATACATGACTGTACCAGCAAAATATGTTACACTGAGTAACGGGTTACTTAAAAGCCAGAAAAAAAATGCTGATGGAACCCGTACCGATTATTGGAAAATGGATCTTCCAAATGCTCCCTATCTTTTCTTTATGGGTGTAGGTGATTATGCAATAATAAAAGACAAGTATAAAGGCAAAGAAGTAAGTTATTATGTTGAAAAAGATCAAGCTCCGTATGCAAGGGGTGTATTTGGCCTAACGCCTGAAATGATAAAATTTTATTCTGACAAACTTGGTGTTGATTATCCATGGCCAAAATATTCGCAAATTGTTGGCCGTGATTATGTAAGTGGAGCCATGGAAAACACCACAGCTACCTTACACCAGGAAAGTGCTTACCAAAATGCACGTCAGTTAACCGATGGTAATACCTGGGAAACTGTAATTGCCCACGAACTTTTTCATCATTGGTTTGGCGATTTAGTAACCTGCGAAAGTTGGAGCAATATCACAGTTAACGAATCGATGGCCGATTACAGCCAGACTTTATGGATGGAACATAAGTATGGTAAAGATGCCGGTGATGAAGAAAATCAAAATGGGCTATTACAATATTTATCAAACCCTTCAGATAATAAGAAAGACCTCGTTAGATTTTATTATGCTGATAAAGAAGATGTGTTTGACCTAGTGAGTTACCAGAAAGGTGGCCGAGTTTTAAACATGTTACGTAATTATGTTGGTGATGATGCCTTTTTTAAATCGTTGAACACATATTTGAACGCACATAAATTTAGTAATGGCGAATCTGACCAAATGAGACTAGCATTTGAATCAGTTACAGGCCAGGATTTGAATTGGTTTTGGAATCAATGGTATTTTGGAAGTGGTAATCCAGTAGTAAAGATTGATTATAACTATGATGATGCAAAAGGAAAAGCAATGGTAATTATTGAACAAACACAAAAAACAGATAAAATTTTTAAATTACCAATTGCCATTGATGTTTATGCTGGAGCTACAAAAAAAAGATACCAGGTATGGGTTGATCATAAAATTGATACCTTTTATTTTAATTATACAAAACGGCCAAACCTTATAAATGTAGATGCAGATAAAGTTATGCTTTGGTCAAAAACAGATAATAAAACAGCAGAGAATTATATTTTTCAAATAAATAATGCTCCTTTGTATTTAGATAGAAAAGAATCGCTTGATTATTTTAATAAAAAAGGTATGCCTGAATTATCAATAGGACTAACTGATAAATATGCACCTTTAAGAAGAAGTACTATCACAAGACTTGAATCATCAAAAATTGCCGAAGACCCTAAAATTATTGCGTCTATTGAAAAAATTGCCAATACAGAAAAGGATAGAAGAACAAAAGCTGCGGCAATCAGTTATCTTTCTAAAACTAGCAATGCAAAATATAAAGCTTTGTACGAAAAAAATATAAACGATAGCAGCTATTCTGTAGCAGGCGCATCGTTAGAAGGGTTAATTGGCTTAGAACCCGATAAAGCTTATACACTTGCAAAAAAATATAGTATTGATGCTAAAGGAGATTTAGGTGATGTGGTTACAGAGACCATAATAAAATATGGCACCGAAACTGATTTTGATTTTATTGCTAACCGGTTTAATGAAATGCCATTAAGCCAGGGTAAACTTCAGGCTGTTTCATCATTTGCAGGCTTTTTAGAAAAAGTACAAAACATTGGCCAGGTAAAAAAAGGTATTGATATGGTCATCAATTTTCGTAATGCTATACCTGAACAATTTAGAGGATTTGTTGACCCGATGATTAAAAGCGGATTAAATAAATTAGGAAAAGCAAAAGGAAAAGAAATTGAAGATTATATAAATGACGGTTTTAAATAAAAGAGTATCAATTAAAAAAATGCCCCAGATAATCTGGGGCATTTTTTAATTTTTTTACCAGCTTCCGCTTGCGCCGCCACCTCCAAAACTACCACCACCAAAACCGCCAAAGCCGCCACCTGATGAACCTCCACCGCCGCCGCCACTCCAGCCACCACCACGTCCACTGCCGCCAAGCATGTTGGCAATTGTCCAGGCTGCAAAACCTCTGCGGCTCATAAAAGACCCACCACCTCCTCTGCCACCACTTATTGCTAAAAAAATTACAATAAGAATGATAATAAAAATAATATTACCAATGCCTCTACTTCTTTTTCCATAATTTTTTGGTGCTTTATATTCACCTTTTACAGCCTGTATAATTGCATCTGTACCTTCTTCAATTCCTCTATAATAATCATCGCCTTTAAAACTAGGAACTATAATTTCGTCAATAATCTGTTTTGCTGTAAGATCGGGCAAAGCTCCCTCTAAACCATAGCCGGTTGCAATATTTAATTTTCGGTCGTTTTTTGCAATTAGTAAAACAATACCGTTGTTAAATTCTTTTCCTCCAACACCCCATGTCCTTCCAAGCTCAATATTAAAATCTGCTACATCTTTTCCATTTAAAGTTGGAATAATAACAACTGCAATTTGTGTTGATGTAGAGTCGTCAAAAGCAACCAGTTTATTTTCTAATGCTTGTCGTTGATCTGCAGTTAAAGTTCCGGTATAATCATTAACTAGTTGAGATGGTTTATTTCTTAAAAGATTATCTGTATTGAAATTATCCTGAGAAAAAGAAATAGCAGAAACAAGCAATAAAATAAGTATGGAAAAAATTTTCTTCATTTTTTTTGAAACAAGCTCTTTGCTTTTTAATTTTTAATTGCCAAAAACAATTTCGTCTGGCAACTCATTCTTGTCTTCTGTAGGTATATATGGAAATTCATCTTTTAAGGTTTTACCAATACGTTCTACACATTGAACAATGCCAATACAGATATTATCATTTTTGAATTGAGCTAGTATATCTTTTACGGCATAATTCCAGTAATCGGTGCCTACTTTTTGATAAATCCCTTCATCAGCAAACAATGCCAGTTCGTGATGTTTCATGGCTATATAAAGTAACACAGCATTGCGATGATCTGTTTCCTGCATTTTTAATTTAAAGAAAATTTCAGATGCCCGGTCAACAGCATCCACATAAGAATTTTTACTTTCTACATAAACCCTTATTTCACCGCTGGTTTCTTTTTCGGCTATACGAATAGCATCTACAATCTGCTGTTTTTCTTCAGCAGAAAAAAAATCTTTCTTCTTAAAAAACGGAAATAAACCCATTAAAATTTAATTTCTGTTACATTTTCAGCTCCGGCATCAGACTGAAAACCTTTTTTTTCAGTAAACCCAAATAAACCGGCAACAAGTTTTGTTGGAAAAGTTCTTACCGAATTGTTGTAAATATTAACGGCTTCATTAAAATCCTTTCGGGCAATTTTAATTCTGCGTTCGGTACCTTCTAATTGTGTTTGTAATCCTGCATAAGCAGCCGATCCTTTTAATGTTGGATATTTTTCGATACTGATGATTAGTTTATTGGTTGCCAAGGCAAGGTCGTTTTGTGCTTCGGAAGCCTTATTAAATTCATCAGCTGTTTTGGTAGTTGCATTAAAATTAACTGTTGCTGCTTTGCTCCTGGCTTCTGTAATTTCAACAAGTGTATTCTGTTCAAAATCCGAAACACCTTTTACTACATTTACAAGATTAGGTATGAGGTCCAACCGGCGTTGATATGCATTTTGAACCTCATTTACCTGAAGCTTTACTTTTTCGTCTTTTTTAACAAGCATATTATAGGTGGTTATTAAATAAATACCTACTACAGTTATAATGGCTGTAAGAATATAGCTAGTATAATTTATCTTCTTCATGCTTGGTGCAACTATGGCTTTATTTTTTATTCAAGTCGTCAAAATTCACATCTACTTTTTTCTCAGCGCCTGCATCTGCTTTAAAGCCCTCTTTAGCGCTAAATCCAAACATGCCTGCAAAAATGTTCATTGGAAAAGACCTTACTTTAGTATTATACACATTTACTGCATCGTTAAACACTTTTCTTGAATTTTTGATGTTGTTTTCAATTCCTTCTAACTGGCCTTGAAGCTGCATAAAGTTTTGCGTTGCTTTTAAATCGGGATAGTTTTCTACTACAGCGAGTAATCTGCTTAACGCACCAGTCATTTCGCCTTGTGCAGCTTGAAATTTTGCAATGTTTTCAGGCGTTAGATTATCTGCATTAATATTAACACTGGTTGCCTTGGCTCTGGCTTCAACAAGTGCCGTTAAAGTGTTTTGTTCAAAATTGGCAGCGCCTTTTACAGTGTTTACAAGGTTACCAACTAAGTCCGACCGGTTTTGGTACTCAGTTTCCACATTATTCCATGCTTTTTTTACATTTTCATCCTGCTTAACCAGGCCGTTATAACCACCACAACCCATAAATACTATTATAAGTATAATTGCTGCAACAATTAATAATCCAATACGTTTCATAATTTTTTTGTTTTAGTGTTAAGAGATTAAATTTAATATTTTCTATTGTTCTTTTCTATTAATCTTAATATTGATAAAAGTAACCTTTTATCATTGTTAATATTTATCATTTCTAAAAAACTTTCTTTATTCAAGAAAATTTGAACAATGCTTTACTCATTGATAGCTTTTATCCCTGGTAAAACTTTTCCTTCAAAATACTCCAGCATGGCGCCTCCTCCTGTACTTACATAACTTACTTTTTGTGCTAAATTAAATTTATTTACTGCTGCTACACTATCGCCGCCGCCAACCAGGCTAAATGCACCATTGGCTGTAGATGCGGCAACAGATTCTGCAACTGCTTTTGTACCCGCCTGAAATTTTTCCATTTCAAATACCCCCATTGGGCCGTTCCATAAAATGGTTTTTGATTTGCCAATTATTTCATTAAAAATACCTATTGCCTTTGGCCCAATATCTAGTCCCATCCACCCATCAGGAATGGCGTCGCTTGGGCGCACTTCTGTATTAGCATCAGCAGCAAACTTATCGGCAATTACAGAATCTTCAGGCAAATGAATGCTTACATTTTTTTGTTTAGCTTTTTCTAAAATCTCCAATGCAGTTTGCAATCGGTCTTTCTCGCAAAGCGATGATCCTATTTTGCCACCTCTTGCATTAAAAAATGTATAAGCCATACCGCCACCTATAATGATATCAGTAGCCTGTTCCAATAAATTCTCAATAATCAGTATCTTATCCGATACCTTGGCCCCACCAATGATTGCACAAAATGGTTTTTCGGCAGTATGTAATACTTTTTCGGCGCTAGTAACTTCATCATTCATTAATAAGCCAAACATTCTGTTTTGGGGCGAAAAGAATTTTGCAATAACTGCTGTAGAAGCATGTGCCCTATGTGCTGTACCAAAAGCATCGTTAACATATACATCACCAAGTTTGCTTAATTTTTCTGCAAAAGCTTCATCGCCGGCTTCTTCTTCTTTATGAAAACGCAGGTTTTCTAAAAGAAGCACTTCGCCAGGTCTTAACATTGATGCTGTTATACCAGCTTGTTCGCCTACACAATCTGCAGCAAAAAACACCCTGGTGCATTCATCATCTATGGCTGGTTTGTTGTTACCGGGGTTTAATAATGCAAATAAATGTTTCACTAAATGTTTAAGTGAAAATTTTTCTGTTGGGCCATCTTTAGGCCTACCCAAATGACTCATCAATATTACACTACCTCCATCTTCCAGTACTTTTTTAATAGTAGGTATGGTGGCTCTCATACGGGTATCATCGGTAATATTATAATCTGCATCCAAGGGCACATTAAAATCAACCCTAATTAATGCCTTTTTATCTTTGAAATTGTAGTCAGAAAATTTTGACATGATTAAATGATTTAAAAAATGAACCGCAAAAACAATGGCAGCTAAGTATCAACCCGGCACCTCATTGTCTTTGCGGTTAAAAAATTATTTAAAAAGTTATTATCCAATCAACTTAGCAAAATGATGTACTGTTCGCACCAATTGACTAACATAACTCATCTCATTATCGTACCAGCTAACGGTTTTCACCATTTGACTGTCGCCCATTTGCATAACTTTGGTTTGTGTAGCATCAAATAAAGAACCAAACCTGGTGCCTATAATATCACTGCTTACAATCTCATCTTCGTTATAACCAAAACTTTCGTTGCTTGCTGCTTTCATAGCTGCATTTATTTCTTCGGTAGTAACTTTCTTATTTAATATAGAATATAGTTCTGTAACCGATCCTGTAATTACGGGTACACGCTGTGCTCCGCCATCTAATTTTCCTTTAAGCTCAGGTAAAACCAATCCAATGGCTTTGGCTGCACCGGTGCTATTTGGAACAATATTAGCGGCTGCAGCCCTGGCTCTTCTTAAATCACCTTTAGGATGAGGTGCATCCAATGTGTTTTGATCGTTAGTGTATGCATGAATCGTGCTCATAATACCTGTAACAATTCCAAAACTATCGTTTAATGTTTTAGCCATAGGTGCCAGGCAGTTTGTTGTGCAACTGGCACAACTAATGATGGTTTCTTTACCATCCAGAATTTGGTGATTAACATTAAATACAACGGTTTTTAAATCGCCGGTTGCAGGAGCCGATATTACCACACGTTTTGCGCCAGCAGTAATATGAGCTTCGGCCTTAGCCTTATCGGTAAAAAAACCGGTACACTCAATAACCACATCAACATCATGTTGCCCCCAGGGAATTTGTGATGGATCTTTTTGTGCATAAATCTTTATATCATCGCCATTAACTACTATTGAATTTTCTGTAGCTTTTACTTCCTGGCCAAAACGGCCCTGGGCACTATCGTATTTTAATAAATGTGCCAGCACTGCCGGGCTGGTTAAATCATTGATGGCTACTACATCAATACCTTGCATATCGTATATCTGACGATACACCAGGCGGCCTATACGGCCAAATCCATTAATAGCAACTTTTACTGTACTCATATCGTTAACTTAATTTAAAATTTGAGATGCAAATTTACGAATATGCAGGCGTTATTTAATAAGAATATTTTTAATTTTTGATTGATGTGTAAAATTTGCTAAAATCGAGTACAGACAACAGTTGTACAACTCTTTTATACAAGCAACTTTAAATCTACCTGCTGGTATTTTTAAATTATTTGGCAGTAAAACCACAGCATGTTATCTTTGCCGTCCTTTAATAGAAAATGCCGCGTTGGTCAAGGGGTTAAGACGCCTCCCTTTCACGGAGGAATCACGGGTTCGAATCCCGTACGTGGTACAAAAAAGCCTTTCATATATTGTAATGAAAGGCTTTTTTATTGGAGGCGGTGAATACTTCTTTTATCATCAGAGATTTTATTCCCACTATTCGTTACAAACTTCATTGCGATTAGCTTTTTACTACAATCGGGCAGCCATTGAAAAGTCGTTCATCTATCAGTTTTATAAAATAAAAGCTGTAACCAAATCAATCTATCCAAAACAAAAAACTTTCATCACTGAAAGTTTCTTGTTCATTTTTAATCACATATTTGGTTTTTCTAATTTCCTGTATCAAAGTTTTTAAAAATAGCTTTTACGCTTCTATCAATTTCACGGGTAGATAAATTATGGCTGTCAAGTTCGCTGGTTGTCCAGCCCTGCCATACGGCTTTATCAGTCTGGCTGTCAATCATTGTAATGGTAACAGTTCCTTCCCTAACGGTAGTTGTGTAACTATCGTAACCCATAAATTGCGATGGGTAATAAAAAGTATAAACTTTTCCGTTTCGCCTGTTAAAATAACTGCGTGAATAAGGTTGGGTATAAACCGGATCTTGTTGTTGTTTACGGTTTTTTTCAACCAGCAATTCATAATTTATAATTATGTCCGGATCAGATGCAGATTCTCTCCATCCTTTTTTCTGCAATTCGGTATTCACTGCATTTCGCACATTTACTTCGGAAATATCATGTTTCCAGTTTTTACCATTTTCCTTAGCATCAGGTTTATCAACCCAGGCATAGGTTTTATATTTACTAAAGTCTGCATGCTTATCTTTTTGTATATGGGCAGTGCTGGCACAACCCGTAAATACTATAGCCAATACTCCTAAAAATGATATTAATAAAAGCCGTTTCATAATAATATTTTTTATTGTTCAATCTTACATTTAATTAAACGCAAAAAATATGCTTAATGTAAAAATGTCAGTGTGAAAGTTTAGTAAAAATATTTTTTACTAAAAGAAGAAATTAAGAATTTAAAATGTTTAAAAAGCCTTGTTAAAATTCAATTATTTACCTTTATCAAAAACCAAAGTATATGAGTATAACATGGACAGGAGTTTTTCCTGCACTTACAACAAAATTTACAGCAGATGACACTTTAGATCTTCCGCTTTTTGAAAAAAACTTACAAGCACAACTAACTGCCGGGGTAAATGGCATTGTTTTAGGAGGCACCCTTGGTGAAGCCAGTGTTTTATCAACCATTGAAAAAGAACAATTGATAAAATTTGCCGTTGAAAAATGTGCCGGCAAAGTGCCTGTTGTTTTAAATATAGCGGAGGGTAGTACTAAAGAGGCTTTACTACAAGCCGAGCATGCAAAAGCATGGGGCGCCAAAGGTTTGATGCTGTTGCCACCAATGCGTTATAAAAGCGACCACAGGGAAACAGTACAGTGGTTTAAAACAATTGCCAATGCTACAGATCTTCCTATCATGATTTATAACAACCCTGTTGATTATAAAAATGAAGTAACGCTTGATATGTTTGCCGAACTTATTGCCTGTAAAAATATTGAAGCAGTAAAAGAAAGCACCAGGGATGTTACCAATGTTACTCGTATGAAAAACCGTTTTGGCGACAGGATAAAAATCCTATGTGGTGTAGATACTTTAGCCATGGAAGAACTTTGCTTAGGCGCCGATGGCTGGGTGGCTGGATTGGTTTGTGCTTTTCCAAAAGAAACAGTAACCATCTTTAATTTGGTTAAAGCCGGTAAAATTGAAGAAGCAGCAAAAATTTATCGTTGGTTTATGCCTTTACTTGAACTGGATATTCATCCTAAACTTGTGCAATATATTAAACTAGCAGAAGCTCAGCTTGGTATAGGCTCAGAAAATGTAAGAGCGCCCAGATTAATTTTGGAAGGAGAAGAAAGAGCAGGTATTTTAAAGGTTATTAATGATGGGATAGCTACGAGGCCAGCTTTAAGTTGAATATTATGAATTTTAACTTTTTGAATTTAAAGATTATGAGTTACAAAGATTTTACAGAAGAAGAAATTGCTACAGTAATGCAACAAGCGTGGGAGGCTTTTCACAGTTATAGAAAATGTTCTTTAAAGCAACGAGCCAACTTTATGAAAGTTATTGCCAATGAACTTGAAAATTGTGGCGATGCATTGATACAAATCGCCATGAGCGAAACCAATTTACCCGAAGCAAGATTAAGAGGCGAAAGAGCAAGAACAATTTTTCAACTGAACAGTTATGCCGAAGCATGTGAAAAAGGTAATTGGCTTGATGCCAGGATTGATACTGCAATTTTAGATAAAACGCCAGCAAAACCCGATATTAGAAAAATGCTGGTACCTCTTGGCCCGGTGGTAGTTTTTGGCGCCAGTAATTTCCCCTTTGCTTATTCCACCGCCGGTGGCGATACAGCCTGTGCCTTTGCTGCAGGATGCCCAGTAATAGTTAAAGCTCATCCTGCTCATGCACAAACTTCTGAAATTGTTGCTACTGCAATACTAATTGCTGCTGATAAATGTAAGATGCCCAAAGGGATTTTTGCTCATGTGCATGGAGCATCATTTGAAGTTGGAAAAGCATTGGTTATGCATCCACATACAAAAGCAGTTGGCTTTACAGGCTCATATCTTGGAGGTAAGCAATTATTCGATTGGGGTAATGAGCGTAAAGAACCAATACCCGTTTTTGCAGAAATGGGCAGCATTAACCCAGTATTTTTATTACCCGAAAAATTAAATACCGAAGCAGCTTCAATTGCCAATTTATATGCAGGATCAATAACTTTAGGAGTTGGACAGTTTTGTACAAACCCCGGATTGATAATAGGTATTGAAAGTGATGCTTTAAAAATATTTGTACATGATTTGGGTAAAGCCATACAAAAAATTGCTCCGGCCCCAATGTTACACAGCGGCATTGTAAATGCCTATAAAAAAAATAAAGGCAATGCATTGTTGCAGGAAGAAGTTCACCTGGTTGCCGAAAGCGAAACCGAAGTAAAAGACAATGAAGGCCTGCCAACCATTGCCACTGCAACCGGTAATGCATTTTTAAATAACCCTGTTTTGCATCAGGAAGTATTTGGCCCCTACTCCATCATTATTAGGTGCAAGGATATGAATGAAATGGTAACAGTTGCAAAAAAACTGGAAGGGCAATTAACTGCAACTTTAATGGCAACAGAAAATGATATTACCGGTAATGATGATTTAGTAGAAGCAGTTAAAAATATTTGTGGAAGGTTTATATTAAACGGTGTACCTACGGGTGTTGAAGTATGCTTAAGCCAGCATCATGGCGGCCCCTTTCCTGCAACCACCGATTCAAGATTTGGCGCAGTAGGCGCCGATGGTATTAAACGATTTGTAAGACCTATTGCTTTTCAAAGCTGGAGCAATAATTTATTACCCGATGAATTGAAAAATGAAAATCCTTTGAGCATTTGGAGAACAGTGAATGATGAAATGACTAAAGAAAAAATTTAAGCAGAAACCGACACATGCCGGTTTTGTTTTTCTATCGTAAAAGTAAGCCAGCTAACTACGCCAACAGAAATTACAAAATAAGCGATTAACACAATACTTATCCATGGTAGAAATTTATTAGCACCAAACCAGTCGCCCAGGTAAAAAATAATACCAATTCCTAAAGCAGCTTTTAAAATTTCCCAAACAAGTGCTAACCTGCTACCGTCCATCAGTTCGGTAAATGCATAAATCATTAAAAAAACAAAGGCACCATAAATAAACATATCGGGTTTACCTATATATGCAATATTGCCAAACAGGTAACTGATAAAAAACAATAGCGAAATTAATTGTACCCACGACCATACTTGTAAAAAAACAGATGCCTGTGGGTTGTATTTTTCAAAATTGTAAGCGTCTTCAATCTTATAAACCGGGTATTTTTCTTCAACATCAGTGGGCCGCCATCCTGTTGGCATAAACCAAATACGCAGTTTATCTTTAAACCTTTTAGTATGCCATGCATCTTTTATCATCAACCAAAGATGCAAAAAATTTATTTTTATAGGGTTCCATGTTCGTACCGGCCGGGTAATACCATACACTGGTTTCACATCGGGTATCTCTTCCTGGAAAGTACCAAATATCTTATCCCAAAAAATAAATATCTGACCGTAATTTTTATCAATGTATTCCTTGTTTAATGCATGATGTACCCGGTGGTGCGAAGGTGTAACAATAATTTTTTCCAGGAAACCCATTTTATTAATATGTTGTGTATGATACCAAAACTGTGCAAACAAATGTAATGGTGCAACAATAGCAATTACTTTAGAATCAATGCCTAGTAGTGCTGCCGGTATCAATAAAATAACAAACAACCGTACAAAAACAGAAACACTTTGTCTTAATGCGCAAGCCAGGTTAAATTCTTCGCTGCTATGATGAATGATATGACTGTTCCAGAAAAAATTTATTTTATGATCAAGGGCATGAACAATATAGCCGGCAAAATCCAAAACAATAAAAACTATCAGGTATGTGTACCATGTAGTATCTATATGTGTAAGAGCAACCCTGTTAACCAGCCATTCGTAACTTATTAGTGCAATTGCCAGCCCCAGCACATCTTTGGTAACATTAGTAACTCCAGAGCTTAAGCTGCTAATCATATCCATATTACGTACTGTATCTTTTCCTTTAAACCAACCGTACCATTTTTCAAATAGCACCAATATCAAAAATGCAGGCATAGCAATCAATAATATCTTTCCGTACTGTTCCATTGCATAAAATTAAAGAATGAAAAACAATATTTACAAATCAAATTTAAAATATACCTGTGTTTACATCCTGTTTTATACTATCTATTGTTAAAAAAAAGAGAAGTTAGTTTGACCGGTTAAACCTTTATAACTCGTATTTTTTTTGTGTTTTCATTTTAACAAAATCAAAACTAGCGCCCTATTATTTTGGCACAGTTTTATTATCATTTAAAATATACAATGTTTGTTAACCCTAAAAATTAAAAGTCATGAAAAAAATTTTTACCCTTACTGCAAGTTTAATGCTTGCAACCATTTTATTAAGTAGTTGTGTTAAAGAACACATTGAACCCACTTACGATGAAAATTATTGGTTTTCAAAAGAAGAAGGAGAAGTAGTTTACAGTGAACCCAATTGCAGTTACTATGTTGTTGAAACTTATTATGGATACAATATAGTACGTTCCTATGCAGGAAATTTACCTTACGAAGGTGATATTGTTTATGGCAATTTCAGCAACCGGGGTACAAGAGATATGTATAACTATTCGGGAAGGTATGTGTTTACCGGCACAGTAACCGACTATTGGCTAACATACAATGAAACATTGGATGCGCTGGATTACTATTGCCCTTATTATGGTAAGGGAGTTCAAAAAAGAGTTTTTAAAGAATCTGTGAAATTCAAAAAACCAAATTAAGGTTGATGTTAAATTAAAAGCCGCTGTTATTTTTAACAGTGGCTTTTTAATAAATTCATTTAAGTGCTGAGGAAACTTAAAAATTTCTTACAATTTTATTTTACTGCACAATCAAAGTTTTAGGTAAGTTGCATGATAAATTAACAACCACACTTGAAGAAAACTTTTATTTGTATTGATGCACATACATGCGGTAACCCTGTAAGATTAGTTAAGCAAGGCGGGCCTAAGCTTATTGGAAATGATATGAGTGAAAAGCGTCAGCATTTCTTAAAAGAATTTGATTGGATAAGAAAGGGCCTGATGTTTGAACCCCGTGGCCACGATATGATGAGTGGCAGTATTTTATATCCACCACATGACGCTCAAAACGATGTAGCTGTTTTATTTATTGAAACAAGTGGGTGCCTGCCCATGTGCGGCCATGGCACTATTGGCACCATCACCATTGCTATTGAAGAGGGATTGATAAAACCAAAAACACCAGGTACTATAAGAATGGAAGCACCTGCAGGATTAGTCTTAATTTCATATAAAGAAAAAGCCGGTAAAGTAAAGTCGGTTAAGCTTACCAACGTGGCTTCTTATTTAGCCGAAACTGAATTAACCGTAAAATGCCCTGAGTTAGGAGAAATTATTGTGGATGTTTCTTATGGCGGAAATTTTTATGCCATTGTTGATGTTCAAAAAAATTTTAAAGGCTTAGAAAATTATACCGCAGATAAATTAATAAGCTGGTCGAGAGTGTTACGTAAAAACATCAACGATAAATATGTATTTGTGCACCCCGAGAATGAAACAATAAAAGGGTGCAGCCATATTTTATGGACCGGTGCTGTGTTGGATAAAACATCAACAGCACGCAATGCTGTTTTTTATGGCGATAAAGCTATTGACCGAAGCCCCTGCGGTACCGGCACATCGGCACGAATGGCGCAATGGTATGCAAAAGGATTACTGAAAAAAGGAGATGAATTTGTACATGAAAGTATTATTGGAAGTAAATTTATTGGACGAATTGAAGAAGAATTAATGCTGGCAGGTAATGCAGCCATACGGCCAAGTATAGAAGGCTGGGCAAAAATATATGGATACAATACAATTACTATTGATGATGAAGATGATCCTTATGCTTTTGGTTTTCAGGTTTTATAATTGATATGAATTTATTAAAACGATATTGTTTACTTTTTTCATTACTAAAAGATAAAAGATTTGATGAATATAAAATGGTTTGCAACCCGATTAATATATTAAATTGCCATCCGTTTCACAAATCAATTATTAAAAAATGACAGTTACAATTATTGGTGGTGGTATAATAGGTTTATGCAGTGCATATTTTTTAGAGAAAGAAGGTTACGAAGTAACCATTATTGAACGAGGCGATATTACAGACGGTTGCTCTTTTGGTAATATGGGTTTTATTTCGCCTAGTCATTTTATTCCGTTGGCAAATCCAGGCGTAATATCGCAGGGATTAAAATGGATGCTTAGTTCAACTTCACCCTTTTACATCAAACCCAGGCTCAATATAGATCTTATGCAATGGGGTTATCATTTCTGGAAAAACTGTTCTACTAATAAAGTAAATCAAAATGCTACCCCATTACACGAATTATTGCAACTAAGCCGTAGGTTGATAGAAACGCTTAGAGATGATCTTGACAATGTTTTTGAGATGCAGGAAAAGGGTTGCCTGATGATGTGTAAAAAACAAAAAACGCTTGACCATGAATTTGAAATGGCCAATGATGCTGTAAAATTTGGACTAAAAGTGGAACGATTAAACAAAGCAGGTGTACAAGCTTTAGAACCCAATGTGGAAGTGGATGTTGCCGGTGCTGTGTTATTTAAAGATGACTGTCATTTTAACCCGGCAAATCTGATGTTAGGATTATATAAATATTTACAAACCAAAAAAGTAAATATTCAATTACATACAACCGTTACAGGATTTGAAAAAACCAACAACAAGATTACTTCAATTTTAACCGATAAAGGAAAATTTGAAAGCAATGAAATTGTTGTTTCGCCTGGCTCATGGATGCCGGAACTGGCAAAGATGATGGATATTAAATTATTATTACAACCGGGTAAAGGTTATAGTTATACATACCAGCATATAGAAAATAACCTGCAATACCCTTCCATACTAGTTGATGGCAGATGTGCCATTTCGCCCTGGGGGCAACAACTACGCATTGGTGGCACTATGGAACTAAGTGGTATCAACGATAAAATTCTAGTTAAACGTATGCATGGCATTTTCAACTCAGCTAAAGATTTTTATCCGGGATTAAAAATTGATTTTCCTCCCGAAGAAAAAATTTGGAGTGGGTTACGGCCGGTTACGCCAGATGGATTGCCATTTATTGGTCGGCATCCGGCAATAAAAAATGTTTTATTTGCAGGAGGCCATGCCATGCTGGGACTTACATTAGCTAGCGGCACAGGGAAACTGGTACAGGAAATAATACATAATGACAAACTTAGCACAGCCATTGAAGCATTTAGGCCTGACAGGTTTTGATAAACGATTTTCAAAAAATCGTCAATAAGATTATTGGTGTTTTTGCAGACTGTCTTTTTGTTTTTTCTTTATTAAATTTTCCAGCAGGCCTTTTGCAGATTGTTTTACATTATCTCCGGGTTTATTTACAGTTTTGCTGCTATCTTTTACAGAAGCCGTATCTTTTATTCCAAACAATTTTTTACGTAACTCTTCTTTGGCTGTTTCTTCCAGTTGTTTTTTGATGGAGTTTACTGTATCCTTTGCTGCATTTTTTGCACTGTCAATTTTTGCCTGTGCAAAATCCTTTACCTGTTCTTTCATCTGGTCGGCAAGCGATTCGCCACTTTGCTTTAAATTAACTTTTAAAGCAGGATTCTTTATAGTACCTGTCATAGCAAGTTTTAGATTAACTGTTTCACCAACTTTTAGTGGTATCCCTTTTGAATTTACTGCTGCTGCCAGGTTATCTACAAACTGGTTGCCCTGTGTGCCCATTAAAGCCCTGGGTAATTTAAGATTAATGGCATAGTTAATGCCTTCATCAATACCAATGCCCTGTAAACCGCCAATTTCCATTTCAATATCTTTAAACTTAACTGTAAAAGGCTTAATAAGCATTTTGCCGTTCGAAAATTCAAAACTTGTTTTTACATCTTTCATCGAAATGGATTCAAGCTCTTTTACATGCAAGGTTGAAGCAATTTTATCTAACGGGGCAAACTTGCTGAGGAAACCTTCAATTAAAAATAAATTACCATTACCCGAAACGGTATTCATTTCAACATTCATATCCTGGCCCAATTTACCATTGGCTGTTAATACAGATGTTAGCTTGCCAGCAAGGAATTTACCAATCGGCATCAGTTTTTGTGCAGTATTAAAAGCAAAAAATGTTTTTTGAATATCCACCTGGCTAACATCATAACTCATAGCAATGGCAGGCTTGGTTTTACTTTCTTTTGTACTGTACAATCCATTAATCTTTATAGTGCCATCAAGTGCATTGCCGTTTACATTATTCAACTTCACCGCTTCATCATCAATTTGTACATTGCCCGATAGATTGTTGATATTAACTTTATCGTATTGCAGGTTGTTAATCTTTGTATTTAAACTTATATCGAGGTTGGCGGGTACTACAAAAGGTGCTGCTGCAGCGCTTTTGGAAACCGTATCAGCCGTAACACCTATCCAATCGTTTAAGTTTATTTTATCTGCATTAATGGTAAGATTTGCACTTAAAGGCTTACCACTTAATAAATAACTTAGCAGGTTATTTATTTGACCGCCGCCTGTAAAATTCGAGTTTTGATATTGGCCATTTAGGTTTGATACATCAATTTTTGTTGGTGTAAAAACAGTATTCACTTTAAATATTTTTACACCTGTTGGATAATTAGCAGACCTGTAATTAAAATTATTTACATCAATTATACCAGCGGCATAAAAATTATTGAATTGTTTATTTTCTATTTCTTTCACATTGCCTTTAATGTTTACATCTGCATTCATCAGCCCGGCAATACTTGTTCCCTTATCAAGTTTTACAAAACCAGAAACCTGGTTCAGGTCGAGTTTACCTTTAGCTGCCGCATCAATAAACATATTGCTTACGGGTTTTTTTACCAATAATCTAAAATCGAAAGGTTCATTATCAATAGCCAGGTGGCCATTAGTAATATCAACAATCAGGTTATCGGTTTGTCCATCGAGATTATCAACCACTGCATTAAAATTTATTTGATTTACCGCTTTTGGTAAATCGGTGTATTTAAAAGACCCATCTTTTATGTTCATGGCCAGGTGATATCCGGGCATTGTAGTTTCGCTATACACACCTTTAACAAATCCTTCAAAATTGGCAGTGCCATTGGCAGTTACCTTATCAAACTCTGATTTATAAATGGCAGGTATCAACGATAATATATTTTTAAAATCGGTAGATGTAGATTTAAATTTTAAATCCATATCATAGCCGTTAGCCAGGTTTTTTATATAGCCCTGGCCGTTTAGCAAAAGGTCGTTTAGCAAAGCTTCCACCGCATCAAAACTGTACACATTGTTTTTGTTATCTACTTTTATATTAGCAGTTACAACTGTTTTTACTTTTGCTAAATATGGAATCAATCCGTAAGTAAATGTTACTGCATCAGCGCTGGTATTCGTTTTAAGTGTAAAAAGATTGGATGTAAAATCGCCACTACCGCTGTGATTAAGGTTTTCAATTACTGCACTCATACTCGATTCTGCATCAGTATATTTTATGTACCCCTGCTCAATTCCATACTTTTGAAGTTTTAAATTAAACGGTTTGGTTTCGGTAGATGAAGTTTCGGTTTCATCTTGTTTTACAATATCCCAGTTGGTAAACCCTTCTTTTGTAACAATGGCATTAATGTGTGGCTGTTCAAGAAAAACATTGTAAATATTCATGTTCTTTCCTCTAAAAAAACTCATGATATCAACTGTAGCATCTATTCTTTTAGCATACAACAATGTATCTGCTGCAAAATAATCAGTGCCTAATACCTGTACTTCATCAAGTCCGATACTCACTTTGGGGAAATGGCGAAAAAAAGATATATCAACTTGTTTAAAATCTACTTTGGCATTTATATTTTTATTGATTTCTGTTTTTACTAACGCTACAATCTTATCTCTAAAAAAATAAGTGGAGGCAAACAACAATCCAATAAGTAAAACCAGGCTAATAAAAAATATTTTCAAAAACTTTTTAAACTTCTTCATAATTATATTCTATTTCTTAAAAATGCTGCTTTTTAAATAAAATTAAAATGCCAGTCAAATCCCAAAAGCACCGGGGGCAGACTGACACTATTTAGTAATTAACAGATGCTTTCTGTTTATAGTTCAAAAACTATTCCAATCCACTTAAATTTTTTTATTAATACAGAAAGAACAAAATTATTCTAACCCAATTTCGTAATGCATTTCGGGAATCTCCACATCTGCAAATCCTTTACGTAAAAGGCGCTGTTTAAAATCTAACTGTACATTATATTCACCATGTACCAGGAATAATCTTTTTATTTGTTTAGCATCCTGGCAGGCAAGCCATTGGCACAGGTCGTCATAATCGCCATGAGCACTCATGCTGCGGATAGATGCAATTTCTGCATTCACTTCATGTTCTGTTCCAAAAATTCCAACTTCTTTGGCGCCGGCAAGTAATCTTCCGCCCAACGAATGAGGTTCGCAATAGCCGCTGAATAAAATAGTATTGCGGCTGTTTTCAATATTGTTACTTATATGATGTTTAACCCTTCCGGCATCGCCCATGCCGCTTGCAGATATAATCACAAAAGGGCCATCAGTAAAGTTCAGCATCTTAGATTCTTCAACTGACTTAATAAGTTTAAGGCCTGCAAAATTAAAAGGGTCATCATCTTTTTGCAATACTTTTTGAATGGTTTTATTAAAATATGCCGGGTAACTTTTAATGATTTCAGTTGCCTTTACGCTTAATGGGCTATCAACAAAATATTTTAAATTAGGCAACCTGTTTTCAAGTTCCAGTTGATTAAGGGCATATAATATTTCCTGTGTTCTGCCCACACTAAATGCTGCTATGATAAGTTTGCCTTTTTTTTGTATGCAGGCTTTCTCAACCCATTCCAGTATTTGATCTGGAGTTGTAACAGCATTATCATGCAGACTGTTTCCATAAGTTGATTCCAATAATATATAATCAGCCTGCGGAAATTCTGCAGGCGATCTTAGTATTACATCCCTGTACCGGCCTACATCTCCACTAAAACTGATACGGGTAACTTTGCCGTTTTCTTTAACTTTTAAATGAACCGATGCACTTCCTATTATATGGCCTGCATCTTTATACATTACTTCCACAAATTCATCTATTGTAAACCAGGTATCATATTCCACTTCTACAAAATGATCCATTGCTTCCATTGCATCTTTTGTATTATATAAAGGTTGCAGGTAAGGCATACCGTCATGAGCCCTCCGCTTGTTTTCATATTTAACTTCGTCTTCCTGTATGCCTGCTGAATCTTCCAGCATCAATGCCGACAATGTTTTAGTGGCTGATGTACAAAATACTTTACCATTAAATCCATCTTTAACCAATTTAGGAATAAGCCCGCAATGATCAATATGTGCATGAGATAGAATCAGGTGAGTAACTTTTGTGGCATCAAAACCAAAATTCCTGTTTAGCATTTCCGTATCACGACCCATGCCCTGAAACATGCCACAATCTAATAGATACTGGTTTCCGTTTTTTAATGTAAGCAAATGCTTACTACCTGTAACTGTACGGGCTGCGCCGTGGAATGCTATTTTCATATTAGCTACCTCTTATACCGAGGGATATTCATTCATTGTTATTGCTGCATAGCTCAATAAACTAATGAATGAAATTTTTTAAAATTTTATAAAAGATCTCTATGCAAATCTAATATGTGTTTTTGATATTGCTTGTTTTACATACTTTGTTTTCACTTTGGGCAGTTAAGATATTGCAACCCAGGCCATCACTCCCATACCAATTTCTATAGCATTTTCATCAATATTAAAAGTAGGTGTGTGTACACCACTGGTAATTCCTTTTGCTTTATTGCCTGCGCCCAACCTAAAAAAGCAGGCAGGTAATTGATGTGAGTAATACGCAAAATCTTCGGCGCCCATCCTTAACTCAGTTTGTTCAATATTTGTTTCGCCTAAATATTCTTGTGCCTTTATTTTGGTTTCATTTCCCAGTTCTTCATTATTTAACACAAAGGGGTATCCTACATCAATATGGATGGTAGCTTCTGCTCCCATAGCTGCAACCATTTCAATAGTTTGTTTTTTTATAAGCTCATGCGCTTTAAAACGCCACTCTTCGTTCATGGCTCTAAAAGTACCCATCAGCTTTACTTCTGCAGGTATTACATTGGTAGTATAGCCACCCTGAAAAGATGTAATTGATAAAACAGATGGATTAAAAGGATTGTTGTTTCTGCTTACTATCTGTTGCAAACTAACAATTAGATGAGATGCAATTAAAATTGTATCGGCAGTAAGTTGTGGCGCTGCTGCATGGCCGCCTTTACTTTTTATGCTGATATAGATTTCATCGGCGCTAGCCATAACCATGCCGTTTCTAAAACTTAGTTTACCTATCTCTAATCCGGGATGTACATGCAGGGCAAATATTTTTTGAGGTTTGGGATTTTCCAAAACACCTTCATTAATTAGTAAACTTGCACCACCAGGATTTTTTTCTTCGCCGGGTTGAAAGATCAATTTTATTGTTCCTTCCCATTCATCCTTTAACTCATTTAAAATTTTTGCTGCGCCTAATAAACAGGTAGTATGCACATCGTGGCCGCAGGCATGCATTATGCCTGGGTTTTTTGATTTGTAAAGCACATCATTTTCTTCCTGAATGGGCAGGGCATCCATATCTGCCCGGAGGGCTGTAACTTTTGCATTGGGGTTTTTACCTTTTATCAATCCCACAACACCTGTGGTAGCTTTAACTTCAAAAGGAATTCCAAACTCTGTTAATTTTTTTTGAACAAATGCCGAGGTTTCAAATTCCTGGTAACTCAATTCGGGATGGCTATGCAGATGATGGCGTATGTCTATAAATTCTGTTGCGTATTTTTTTGCCAGTTGCCTGATGTTTTCAATTATCATTTAATAAAAATAAACTTAAACTATTAAAATAAAAAAAGGGTTATTATAAATCCCCATCTTTAACATCTAATTTAAAGTTTAAGGTTATGTAGGAGCAAAACATGGATTGTCAGCTTTTTTACCACCGATCGGACTGGACCCCGTTTGCAAAAATTTCATCCTATGGCAAGTAATATCCCTATTCTATTGCACTTGTTGATTGAACTTTCATTATCAATTAATCCTTTATTTCCATTTTAATTATTGGATAGGGATTACCATAAGCGTCCATTTCGGTTCTGGAAACTTCTTTAAACCCAAACTTTTCATAAAAACTTATTGCAGCGGGGTTTTGCTCATTAACTTCCACTTTTTTAATATTGTGTTCGGCAAGGGCATATTGTATGAGCATTTTGCCCACACCTTTGCCAATAAAATCGGGGGCTACAAAAAGCATCGCCAATTGGTCTTCGTGCAAGCCCATTATGCCGATAATTTTATTTTGTTCGTTTCTGGCTACAAACACATCAACCAAATCAAACACATTTTGGGTGATGATAATATTTTTCAATTCCAAAATATTGTCATTGGTAAGAAAATGATGTGTGGCCCTTACGGATGCTTCCCAAAGCTGAAGCATTGCCGGATATTCTTCTTTTGTTACTTTACTTAGATGATACATTTATTTCTGATGTTTATTATAATATTCTTATTAGTGTGTAAAAGCTGTATCCCATAGTAATATCCCTTTAGAATTTGTTCTTAAGTGTAGTTATTGCTCATCATTCGGTATATTTATTTGTAACATTACCATATCTCTTATTTGAACGTCATTTTCATATATTGGGTTTGTATAATTGTCAATAAAAAAGTTTTTTTTGATTGAGAATATCTTAAATCCCGATTTCTGATAAAATCTTATCTCTTTATTACATTGGTCGCAAGTTCCAACTATAAGCGATTTTAGCTTCCTTGCCTTAGTGCTTTCGATGATATATTGTAATAAGATACTTCCAATTCCATTGCCCTGCACAGCCTCATCAACGGCAATATTTTTGATTTCAATAGTATCGGTTTCTATTAGCTTTAATATGAACGCACCTGCTATTTTTTCTTGTATAGTTGCAATATAAAGTTCACCACCGGTAAGGTTATTATTTATGGCATCAACAGTGTCATCAGATAATAGCAAAAGGCTAAAGGGCACTTTTTCGCCTGTATTTATTTTTCTTATGATGATATCTGATATATTGAACTCCATTAGTTCTTACATGTTTTGCATTTTGTTTAAGTATTCGGATGTTTGCCGTGCTTATTTGCAATACCGGTTTCATTTTATTCTGTCAACGTTTTATCATTTTATCTTTTACAATTTCGGCAATAACTTTTTCTTTTAAATTTTGACTAATTGTAATCTTCTCAATTCCGATATCCAAAATATTGCCCTCTATACTTTTAATTTTAGTTTTATTCACGATAAATGATTTATGTACCTTAATAAAGATGCCGGCAGGTAGCTGGTCTTCTAAGTTTTTCATGGTAACATAAACCATCATTTTTTTTGAATTGGTGTAAAGCATCACATAGTTTAGCATGGCTTCTGCATATAACAAATCATCATAAAAAACTTTTTCAATTTGGTTGTTGCATTTTATGAAAAAATGATCATCGGGTTTATTCTGCCGCCCCACGTTATTTTTTCTTAATGCCCCCATTTCTTTTGCTTTGTTACAGGCCTTTAAAAATCTGTCAAATGCAATTGGCTTTACCAGATAGTCCAAAACATCTAACCCATAAGCATCAACGGCATATTCAGCGTACGCTGTCGTAACAATAATATTTGCTGATGTTTTTATATTTTTCAAAAAATCAATCCCATTTATTTTGGGCATATTAATGTCTAAAAAAATGAGGTCAATATCATTGTTATTCAGCAAAGACATTGCTTTTACAGGGTTTTCCGCCTCGCCTGTCAATTCCAAATAATCTATTTCTTCAATAAATTCCTGCAATATTTTTCTTGCAATGGGTTCATCGTCTATGATAATACATTTTAATTTCATGCTAAGTTTATGGTTAAGTCTGCTTTATAAAAATCATGTTCATTTTTTACAGTAAAGCTGAATTTATCCTGGTACAGTAATTCCAGCCTTCTTTTTAAATTTACAATTCCAATTCCTCCCGGGTTTTTGTTAATTGAATGGTGATGGATTTCGCTGGTATTGACAATAGAGCAATACACTAAATTGTTTTTTGTGAATATTTTGATACTGATCCTGTTTTCTTTATCGGAAAAACCACTCACAAATTTGAAAGCATTTTCAATTAACACTATAATTAAAAGCGGCGCAATCTTTAATCCCGGCTCAATGTTATCTGTTTCAATATTTACAATTAATTTATCATCTTTCCTTAACCTTTGAAAAGCAGCATAATTTTTAATATAGCCCACTTCATTTTCCAGGTTTACCTTTTCTGCCCCACATTCATAGAGTTGATATTTCAGTAATTCAGAAAATTGCAAAAGTATATCCCTTGCTGTTTGATTGGCTTTATCGATATGCCCGTAAATGGTGTTTAAAGAATTGAAAAGTGTATGGGGGTTGATTTGCGCTTTTAAATAATCCAACTCATTTTTTATTCTTTCTTTTTCCATCAACTCTATTTGTTGTTGGGTTTGCGTTCTGTCAATCAGCATTTTTATTATCGCAACTAACAATACCCAAAGAGAAATGTTGATTACAGAGTTTAGATATAATGTTTTGAAATCAACGACTGTGCCATGAAAATAATGCACATTCATTTGAACAGCTATAAGTGCCCGGAGCCATGCCGAAACTGCTATAACGATTATTGTTGTCAAAGCAAAAAGCAGGTATTTTCTTTTTAAGAAAAATCGTGGAATAATGAAATCATTGACAACATAAAAATCTATGGTTACAAAAATTAAATAGCAGAACTCAATTGTCATTGTATTTGTGACAGGAACAGAATAGCTGTGAAAAATAAGTATCCACAAAAGATATATACTTATCCAAAAAAATGAATGATATAAAAACGTTTTGCTTTTCAAGTTATTATTTTTTCAAAGATAACAAGGTACGTATTGGGCTTAAATATTATTACACAACAAAGGCAAAATCCTTGATTAAGCAAGTTTAATCAAGAAAAAGGCATGGATACTGTAAATAGTTTTTTGATCGGCGATACAGCTTTGATGTTTGCACAATTAAACTATAAAACTTAAAGAAATGAAAAAAATTAGCAACTGGTTTCTGAATCCTCCTGTTACTGGGCAATCGTCCATTTTAATATTGCGATTAATGGCAGGGAGCGTATTTTTTTGGGAAGGCATTTTAAAATTTGTTTACGTAAACCAGGGTGTGGGACGGTTTACAAAATTAGGCTTCCCTTTTCCTGAAACTACGGCACATTTTATTGCAGTGGCTGAAATTGTCGGCGGTTTACTTTTGATAGCTGGCTTATTTACAAGAATTGTGGCTTTTTATTTTGTTATACAAATGATAGTTGCAGTGCTCAGCACAAAAATCGGTGTGTACTTTGGTACAAGCCCTTTGCCATTGCCTCCTTCACCTCCCAAAATAGGCATTTGGGCTGTGTTACACGGAATACGTGCCGACTACGCACAAATACTTACTTGTCTTTTTCTACTGATTGAAGGCGCTGGAAGAAGGTCCATTGATTTCATTATTTCTACGTCAAAAAAAGTGTTTAGTATGAATTGAAAATTGCGGTTGTTCTAAAAGTAAAGTTCTAACCCCAGGGTTGGAACTTTACTTTTAATTATTAAATGTGTTGTACTGGTATACGCATACAGCAATTCCTTTGCTGCAACTGCAAAAATTTTGTGCAACATTTTTATAATAAAGTAGCAGACGATTGGTTAAAAATGATTATTCAATCCGCTTTCTTTAACTGCCTGGCAAGTAACCCATCAATAGAGAGCTTTCCTGCGCCGGTAATGATAAGAGAAATTAAAACGGCGATGTACAAAAGATTTATTTCATATCCCGGGGGACCAAATATTGGCCCGTTTTCATTTAGCCCAATTGTTTTAATAGAACTGAAGCCGTAATGAATATGGATAGTAAACATCGCTGTAAGCATTGTTGCAATTAATGGAATGGAAGCGATTCTTACTTTAAAACCAATCAGGATTGCAATGCCTCCGAGTAGTTCAATATAAGGCACTACATTGCCCATTAAATGAGGAAACGGCACATTCAGTTGTACTAACATTTTTTCAAAACCGGCAGTTCCCCGGCTTATTTTAGCCCAACCATGTTCAATAAAACCCATTCCGGTTATTAGCCGTAAGATAAAAGTGGAGTAGTCAAAATATCTGGTCATTTTTTTCTTATTTAAAGTAATACAAAATTTATGGTTCCTTTTTTACTTTCATAACCAATGTAGCCCTTCGCCATCAATCAACATCCTTTTCCTCATTTTGCTTAGTCCAATTTCGTTGTTTCAATATATCAAATCTCTAGTAAGCAATCTTCTTTTAGCGCATGACATTTATTTTGAACTTGTAACAGGAAAATTTGATGATTGATCTTCCCCATACCATTGGTTGAAAAGATGCGATTACAAAATTAGGAGAAGTTGATAGAACAAATAAAAAAGGGTTGTTTTAAAAACCCTTCAACATCATATAATCTATAGTTTATCGTCCTGTTGTTTATCTGGCTTAAGTTCTATAGTATCGGGTACAATATAAACGCCGCCGGTAACTACACCATCTCTTTCAATCTGTTTCTTTATTTTTTCTGCATCGGTTTTTTCTTCAAAATCACCAAACTTCATTTTAATAAATGGGCTTTGCCAGGTCATAAATACATTTTCGCCTGGGAAAGACTGCAGCAGGTATGCTCTTACTTTCATGGCATAAGCTCTGTCGCTGCTTTTAAGTACAAACAACCGATAACCTTTTACAAATCTTTTTGCATGGTTATTCATATCTATCTCTGCTTTTGCCAGTAAATCAATACGTGGGTCTTTAGTTATTGATACTTTAGATATGGCTGCTGTTGTATCAACTGTTTCGGCAGTTTGAGCCAATAACCCAACCGGGCCGGTTAAAATAAAAATAATTACTGCAATTTTTTTCATGTATATCATTTTACAAAAATCGTTCCATCAATTATGCTACCATACTGTTTAAATATTATATTGAAGGTTATAAATACAAGTACATTCCTAATCCTTTTTAAAACATATCATATTTGTAAAAAAATTTAGTTTTTATAAATTGTATTATTAAAACATTTTTCAAAATGGTTTCTCTATTTTAATCGTTCTAATTGTCCTTTTCTTTTCACTATGTTTTTATAATCCCACTGAATATCTCTTGATTTCTTTAACCATTTTTTTAAATTGGTAAGATTAACTTGTTTGGCAGAAGTATAACGTATTTCTGCTGCTTTAAACTTTCCTTCTGATTTTAATGCTGCTTCTTCAAAAGTTTGTCCGCTCCAAAATAAAAGCCTTACACAATCTTTTAGTTTACCGTATCCAACAACAGGATTGCCATCTAAAAACCATACGGGTTGTGCATGCCAAATCTTACTTTCTGCTTCCTTTAATACCTGGTCATTTGTGCTGGCAATTAAATCACAAATTTCTTTATCGGCAGGCAATTGTTTATCATTATATGCCTTAATATCCTTGTTCATACCTTTAAATTTTGTACTGTCCTTTTCAATATGATTCTAATACCGCCATCATTTTTTGCATTTACGAAAATAAGCAAAACGCCAAACATAATTTTACCAGTGGTAGTTTTTACGCTTAAGCTTTTGTTATATTTATAGCTCAATTAAAACAACCAAAACCATACTGCATGCAAAAAATTAAGTTTTTGTTGGTAATGCTGCTAACAGCCACTCACATTCAAATCATTAATGCCCAGGCTACTTTTCCGGTAAATGATGTTGCTAATCCAAAAGTAGCTTGTTATGCATTTATAAATGCAACCATTTTTAAAGATGGTCAAACCACATTACAAAATGCCACGCTTGTAATTCGGCAGGGTAAAATAGTATCAGCAGGCAATAATATAACAGTTCCAAAAGATGCCGTAGTTATTGATTGCCGAGGTAAATATATTTATCCGGCGTTTATTGATATCTATAGTAATTATGGTATTACCGCACCTGAAAGGCAGGCAGCAGCCGGTGGTTTTTTTCGTACGCAACAAATCACTTCAAATACAAAAGGTGCTTATGGCTGGAACCAGGCCATAAAAAGCGAAACTGATGCATTTAAAATTTTTAGTGCCGATGAATCAAAAGCAAAAACATTACGTGATATAGGTTTTGGTGCAGTGCTTACACACCAAAATGATGGTATTGCAAGAGGTACCGGAACATTTGTAACACTGGCTAACCAACCCGATAATTTTGTGTTGATAAAAGACAGGGCTTCGGTAAATTTTTCTTTCAACCGTGGCACATCAGGCCAAAGTTACCCTAGTTCTATGATGGGCATGATTGCCTTACTTAGGCAAACCTATTTAGATGCCCAATGGTATAAAAACAACCCTTCCACCGAAGGTGAAAATTTATCTTTAAAAAGTTGGAATGAAAATCAAAACCTGCCACAAGTTTTTGAAGCCAATGATAAATGGAATGACCTGCGTGCAGATAAAATAGGTGATGAATTTGGCGTTCAATACATTATTAAAGGCGGTGGAAACGAATACCAGCGTATAAAAGAAATGGGCCAAACAAAAGCATCTTTTATTTTGCCACTAAATTTTCCGGCAGCTATGAATGTAGATGATCCTAATGATTTACGTTTTGTAGGTTTAGATGATTTAAAACATTGGGAACTGGCTCCTGGCAATGCTGCTGCATTTGAAAAAGCCGGCATCAATTTTTGTTTAACCACTGCCGATCTTGCCAATGTATCTGAATTCATGGCTAACCTGCGCAAAGCCATTGAATACGGATTATCAGAAAAAAAAGCGCTGGATGCTTTAACAAAAACACCGGCAAGCCTGTTGGGATTGTATGATAAAATTGGAAGTTTAGATGCAGGTAAAATTGCTAACTTCTTAATAACCTCCGGGCCGGTATTTGCCGAAAAAACTTTGATACTGGAAAACTGGACACAAGGGTTAAAAAATGATGTAAAAGATGAAAACTGGTACGATGTAAAAGGATTATATAATTATACTGCAAGCACAAATACCGGACTAAAAACTTTTCAGCTTAATTTAAAAGATGGTGCTGTAGCTCAATTTATCAGTAACGATACTCTTTCCGGTAAATACAGTTATGATGGGCATTTGGTAAAATTAAATTATACCGAAGGACAAGGCAGTAATGCAAAAGAAACAATATTAAGTGGTGCAGTGGCAGGCAATATGTGGAACGGTACCGGGCATGATGCACAAGGAAACACTTTTACCTGGACAGCAAGTTTTGCTAAAACAGCTTCAATAAAAAACGATAGTGCTAAAAGCCATAAACCACTTCAATTAGGAAAAGTTACTTATCCTTTTTTAAGTTATGGGTGGGATGAAATGCCCAAACAGGAAAATATTTTAATTAAGAATGCAACCGTATGGACAAGTGAAAAGGAAGGCATATTGCAAAACACCGATATATTGGTTAAGAACGGAAAAATTGCAGCTATTGGTAAAAAACTTTCAGATGCTACAGCAAAAATTATTGATGCAACCGGCAAAAATGTTACACCGGGAATTATTGATGAACATTCTCATATAGCTGCTGCATCTATAAACGAAGGCGGGCAAAGTGTTACATCTGAAGTTAGAATTGGTGATAACCTTAATCCGGATGATATGAATATTTACCGCCAGTTAAGTGGCGGTGTAACTACATCACATATCCTGCATGGCTCAGCCAATACTATTGGCGGACAAACACAATTAATTAAACTGCGTTGGGGCGCTGATGACCAGGGCCTTAAATTTGCTGGCGCCGATCCTTTTATAAAATTTGCTTTGGGCGAAAATGTAAAAAGAAGTACAAGTACCCAGGGCAATAACCGTTTTCCTGATACAAGGATGGGTGTTGAACAAGTGTTGGTAGATGCATTTACAAGAGCAAGCGATTACCAGTCTGCATTAAAAGCTGATGGTAATAAAGGAACAGTAAGAAGAGATTTAGAACTTGATGCTTTAGTTGAAATAATGAATAGTAAAAGATTCATCACTTGCCACTCTTACATACAAAGTGAAATAAATGCATTGATAAAAGTAGCCGACAGGTTTGGATTTACAGTAAACACCTTTACACATATTTTAGAAGGATATAAAGTTGCCGATAAACTGAAGGCACATGGTTCCAACGCATCTACTTTCAGCGACTGGTGGAATTATAAAATGGAAGTAGTGGATGCCATTCCATACAATGCTTACATCATGCAAAAAGTAGGATTGAATGTTGCCATCAATTCGGATGATGCAGAAATGGCAAGGCGCCTTAATCAGGAGGCTGCCAAAAGTGTGAAGTATGGAGGTATGAGCGAAATAGATGCGTTGGATATGGTTACTATTAACCCTGCTAAAATGTTGCACATTGATAAACAAACAGGAAGTATTAAAGTTGGTAAAGATGCCGACCTGGTGGTTTGGAGCGATAACCCTTTATCTATTTATGCAAAGGCAGAAAAAACAATTGTAGATGGTATAATATATTTTGATAGAGACAAAGATGCTGCCATGCGTAAACAAAACCAGGCCGAAAAAGCCAGGCTGATAGCCAAAATTGCCGCACTTAAAAAAACAGCCGACCCCGCTGGTGGAGGAAATTTTAGAGCAGCAAGGCCAAGGTTTGAAGTAATAAACACCTGCGAAGACCATTATCACAGTCATGGCTTATTGGCTATTGATAACGAAGATTTGGACAACCAATAATTAAACAGAAAAATTTATTAAAATGAAAAAAATATTTTTATACATCTGTAGTTTAATAGCTATTATAAATGTTTTTGCACAAGAAACTATATCTCCGGCCCCAGCGCAAAATGAAACCATAGCATTAATCAATGCAACCATTCATGTTGGCAATGGTAATGTTATTAATAATGGAACTGTTATTTTTAATAATGGAAAAATTATAGAAGTAAATACTAATGCAGCAACTACCGGTACAAAAATTATTGACTGTAAAGGCAAACATATTTATCCTGGACTAATATTAGCTGCATCACAACTGGGTTTAATTGAAATAAATAATATAAGAGCTACCATAGATGCTAATGAAATTGGAGAATTAAATCCAAGCATACGTTCAATTGTTGCATACAATACCGATTCAAAAGTAATCAACACCTTACGTACCAATGGTATTTTACTGGCAAATATTATTCCGGGTGGTGGAATCATTTCAGGCTCATCATCTGTTGTACAACTGGATGCATGGAACTGGGAAGATGCCGCTTATAAAATGGATGCAGGTATTCATTTTCACATGCCATCGCTTTTAAATAGAGGTAGTAGAAGATTTGGCGCACAACAATCAAATATTGATCCTGTAAAAGTTGGGTTGGATAGGATTGAAGAAGTAAAAATATTTTTTAGAGAAGCTAAAGCATACCTGGCAGAAACTAAACATGAAAATACCAACCTGAAATTTGAAGCAGTAAAAGGGCTGTTCAATAAAAAACAAAAACTATTTATTCATTGCAATATTGTAAAAGAGATGTTGCTGGCTATTGATTTTGTTAAAGAGTTTGGTTTTGATGTGGTTTTGGTTGGCGCAGTTGATAGTTGGCAAATTGCCGATATTTTAAAACAAAATAATATTGCTGTTATATTAAATCAATTACATGATTTGCCTGCCATGATTGATGACGATATAGACCAACCATTTAAAACACCTGCTATGCTTCAAAAAGCTGGTGTTTTGTTTTGTATTAACGATAATGATGCCAATAGCCGTTATAGAAACCTGGCCTTTAATGCAGGCACCGCATCTGCATACGGCCTTACCAAAGAAGAAGCCCTTAGCGCTATTACTTTAAATGCAGCAACCATACTGGGTATTGCCGATAAAACCGGCAGCATCGAAACCGGCAAGGATGCAAACATTGTTGTTAGCGAAGGCGATATTTTAGATATGCGTACAAATATTATTACTAATGCATTTATACAAGGCCGCCAAATTGATTTAAACAATAAACAAAAACAACTGGCAGAGAAATATGAAAAAAAATATGGAATAAAATAAGATACCCATTTTAAATAGATAAACGCTTCTGCAAAAATCAGGAGCGTTTTATTTTTTTATATGCTACTAATACCAAGGCCATACTGCAAAACTTTTTAGTAAACTCATTTAGCGGTATCTTTAACCCTATAATATTTAACTATGCAAAGAATCGCAGAATCAGAATTAATTATCAATAACCGGGGTGCCATTTATCATTTAGATGTAAGGCCCGATGAATTAGCCGATACCGTTATTGTTGTTGGCGATCCCGGTCGTGTTGAAAAAGTAAGTAACCATTTTGATAAAATTGAACATCGCTTATCTCATCGGGAATTTAATACACACACCGGTTATGTGGGCAATAAACGTATTTCAGTAATATCAACCGGTATTGGCCCCGATAATATTGATATTGTTTTTAACGAACTGGATGCTTTGGCAAATATTGATTTTGAAACAAGGCAGATAAAAGAAAAACTTTCTAAACTACATATTGTACGCTTTGGTACTTCCGGAGCATTACAAGCCGATATTCCGGTTGATAGTTTTGTGGCTTCATCGCATGGGCTTGGTTTAGATAACCTCCTTAATTTTTATAGTTATAAAAAAACTGCCGATGACATAGCTATGGCTGAAGCATTTGTTGAACAAACTGGTTTGGATACCGATATCACCAGGCCTTATGCTTTTAGTGGAAGTGAAATACTTTTAAACAAATTCAGCAATGGCTATCACAAAGGCATTACCGTTACCTGCCCGGGGTTTTTTGGTCCGCAGGGAAGGGTGTTGCGCTTGGGATTAAGCAGTCCCGGCCTGGTTGATAAACTTTCGCATTTCAGTTTTAATAATCATCGAATAACTAACTTTGAAATGGAAACTTCGGCTATATTTGGTTTGGGTAAATTGATGGGGCATGAATGTATGAGCATTAATACTATCATTGCAAACCGGGTATCAAAAGAATTTTCAAAAGACAGTGAAGCTGCAGTTGAAAAAATGATTGTAAAATCGCTGGAAGCGCTAATTGTTTAATAATTGAAGGATTGAAATTGTTTAAATGTTTATTAAGAGTAAGACTATAAGATATTATAAAACCATTAAACAACTTAAATCGTTTTGAACGAATAAATATTAGAGTCTAAATAATTTATACAACGAATGATTGCAACAAAAATAATTCCCAACTTCTCCGCTGCTGTGCATGTTGACCAGGTTGGTATTGAAGAGAGGGCCTCTCGTTTTACCAAACGAAGTATTAAAAACGAAAGCAAAATAAACGGCTTAAAACTTGCCCTTAATATGATTGACCTTACCACGCTGGAAGGAAAAGATACTCAGGGAAAAGTAAAACAACTTTGTTATAAAGCTCAGCACCTGCATGATGTATATCCAGGCCTGCCCACTGTTGCAGCGGTATGTGTTTATCCATCAATGGTAAAAACGGCCAAAACAGCTTTAGGTAATTCAGGCATAAAAGTAGCATCGGTGGCAACAGCATTTCCCAGCGGCCAGGCTCCACGTGATGTAAAAATAAGAGATACAAAATACGCTGTTCAAAACGGTGCCGATGAAGTGGACATGGTAATATCAAGAGGCAAATTTTTAGAGGGCGAATACAATTTTGTATTTGATGAGATTGCTGCCATTAAGGAAGCCTGCGGCGATGCAAGGTTAAAAGTAATTTTAGAAACCGGCGAACTGGTAACTTATGACAAGGTTCGCAGGGCAAGCGATTTAGCCATGTATGCCGGCGCCGATTTCATAAAAACTTCTACTGGAAAAATTTCGCCGGCAGCCACCATGCCTGTTACTTTAGTAATGCTGGAAGCCATACGGGATTTTTATTATAAAACCGGTAAAAGAATTGCCATGAAACCTGCAGGTGGTATTTCAAAAGCAAAACTGGCTTTGCATTATTTAGTGATGCTTAATGAAGTGCTTGGCGAAGAATGGATGAATAATGAATGGTTCAGGTTTGGCGCCAGCAGCCTGGCAAATGATATACTGATGCAACTGATGAAACAGCGAACAGGTGTTTACCAAAGTGCAAATTATTTTTCAATAGATTAAACCCATTTAAGGGTTAAAAATTTTAATGGTTTAATAATTATTTGCCATTGAATAAACCCAACTCTTAAACTATTAAACGATTTAAACGAAAGAAATGGCAACAAAAAAAGGCAATACAATAAAATTAAAATTCGATTCTGCCAGAAATTTAGCTCCTGCACCCGAAAGTAAAAGTGCTGCTAAAATAAATTCGCAATACGATCTGTTCATCAATGGCAAATTTGAAAAACCTTCAGGAAAAAAATATTTTGCCAGCATCAACCCGGCAACAGAAGAAAAATTATCAATGATAGCCGAAGCTAATGTTGCTGATGTAAACAAAGCTGTAAAAGCTGCCAAAACTGCTTATGATAAAACCTGGAAAAAAATGCCGGCAGCAGAAAGGGCAAAATATATTTACCGTATTGCAAGAATGATTCAGGAAAGAGCCAGGGAATTTGCCATCATAGAAACACTGGATGGAGGCAAACCCATTCGTGAAAGTCGCGACTTTGATGTACCAACAGCCGCTAATCATTTCTTTTATTATGCTGGCTGGGCCGATAAATTAGAATATGCATTCCCTAATAGAACCACATCGCCGTTGGGTGTAGCAGGCCAAATTATCCCATGGAATTTCCCTTTACTGATGGCCGCCTGGAAAATTGCACCTGCACTGGCTTGCGGCAACACCGTTGTTTTAAAGCCTGCAGAAAATACTTCGCTCACTGCTTTAAAACTTGCTGAGATAATTCAGGAAGCCGACCTTCCACCAGGAGTTGTAAATATTATTACCGGCGCAGGAGTTACCGGTGCAGCTATCGTTAATCATCCTGATGTAAATAAAATTGCATTCACAGGAAGTACTGAAGTTGGAAAAATTATTCAGCGTGCCATTGCCGGTACCAACAAAAAAGCCACTTTGGAACTGGGTGGTAAAGCTGCCAATATCATTTTTGATGATGCACCTTTAGACCAGGCTGTTGAAGGGGTTATCAACGGCATCTTTTTTAATCAGGGTCATGTGTGTTGTGCAGGTAGCCGCCTTTATGTACAGGAATCTGTATTTAAAGAAGTAGTTCGAAAATTAAAAGACAGATTAGAATCCTTAATTGTTGGAGACCCTATGGACAAGAATACTGATATTGGTGCAATTAATTCAAGAGAACAATTAAACATCATCAATAATTATATAAAGATTGGACAGCAGGAAGGTGCAGAAATGTATCAAAGTTCTGCTAATCTTCCTAAGAAAGGTTTTTATTGCAGACCAACCATCTTCACCAATGTGGCACAAAGCAACCGCATTGCTCAGGAAGAAATTTTTGGGCCGGTATTAGCAATACAAAGTTTTAGAACCGATGATGAAGTGATTGAAAAAGCCAACAATACACCGTATGGACTTAGTGCAGGTGTATGGACGGATAAGGGATCCAAAATTTTTAACATGACTACCAAATTAAGAGCGGGTGTTGTTTGGGCAAACACATTCAACAAATTTGATCCTTCCTCTCCTTTTGGTGGATATAAAGAAAGCGGATATGGAAGAGAAGGTGGTTTGCATGGGTTATCAGCTTATGTTAATATAGTTTAAAATGTTGCAGAGGTTTAAAAGGTTCAAAAAGTTGAACCAACCTCTTAAACATTTCAAACCTTTTAAACTTTTTAAACAATTTGTATGGCGAATACATTAGAAAAACGACTTGAAGTTCTAAAGACTTACAAAATTTACATTGGCGGACAATTCCCCCGTACTGAATCAGGCAGGTATTATATGGCGACTAATAAGAAAGGCGAAAATCTGGCCAATATGTGCCTCAGCTCCCGGAAAGATTTTAGGGATGCTGTAGTGGCTGCAAGAAATGCTTTTGGCGGATGGAGCAGCAGGGCAGCCTTCAACCGTGGGCAAATACTTTATCGCATTGCCGAAATGCTGGAAGGCCGTAAAGAACAATTTATTGATGAGTTGATGAAACAGGATTCGAACAGAGTACAAGCCGAAAATGAAGTAAGTCTTTGTATTGACCGCTTAATTTATTACAGCGGTTGGTGCGATAAATTTCAGCAGCTATTTAGTACTGTAAACCCTGTTGCTTCTTCGCATTTTAATTTTTCATCGCCTGAACCTACCGGTGTGGTTGCTGCAATTGCTCCTCAACAAAGTTCGTTACTGGGACTGGTATCATTAATTGCCCCGATTATTGCCGGGGGCAATACATGTATTGTTCTTGCATCAAATGCAAAACCACTTTGTGCAGTTACATTTGCCGAAGTACTAAACAGCTCTGACTTGCCTGGAGGAGTGGTAAATATCCTCACCGGTAAAGTGGCAGAACTTGTACCCTTTTTTGCCGACCACATGGATGTAAATGCAACTGTTTTTTGCGAAGCAGACGCAGCAACACAAAAAATGATAAAAGAAAAATCGGCGCTGAATGTAAAAAGGATTGTGTTATATGATAAAGTGAAATGGCAAAATGAGGAAGGACAATCTCCTTATTTCATCATGGACTTCCAGGAAATAAAAACTACCTGGCACCCTATTGAAAATATTGGTGGGGCAAAGGCTGGGTATTGATATGCATTTCTTCCGGTAAATAAAGTTTCAACCAAAGGCATATCTAATTCCTACACTATTGCATTAATATTAGCAGCATCTTTATTTACTAATTGTTATCAATCGCCAGGCATTCCATATTCAATTTTTTAATGTTTCGTGTGCCAAGAAACAAGATGTAGCTGTAGTATTTAAAATGCCAATTTTGCTAACCCTCTTTGTCAACCAGTACAAAAATAATTTCCATTCTAGGGTAATTGCCTAAAATATAAGGAGGTTTTGCATACTGGCTTCCTAAAATAATAAATCCTTTTCCTTTCTTTTTTGCAAAGGATCGTATTTCTTTTTCCAATTTCCTTTGTGTTGCCGTCATAGTAGTAAAGCCAGTTGAAGCTTTTCGATAAGCTCGGTACATGTTCTGATAACTGAATTTACCTCTTGTCGTGTCTAGTGCCGTATGAGTTTGGAAATGTGAGGCACTTTCATTGTAAGGTTTGATAAATTGCGCATGAACCAATGATTGTGAGAAAAATATTAAGGTAATGATTAATAAAATTCGTGTCATTTCAGTTTTGTTTAAAATTATAGACTGTTTCTCAATATTTGCAGCCAACGGTTGAGTATTTGCAATGGCAAGGAATTCATTGCTCAAGCCCGAAATAAATTCTCATTTGAACTTGCCTGCGTGTAGGCAGAAATACAAGGTTGAATTTAAGACGTAAAGTTGAATAAAGAACGTCAAGCCGAAACGGATATAGATAGTAGAGCATATCTGACGATACATTGTCCAACCCTGCTTTTGCAAATGCTTTTGTTGGCAGAAGTGCTATTTTACGGTTGTCAACTCTGTAATTTTAAGCTGGTGCTTTTCTCTAATTTTCTGCATTTCTTGCTTTAATAATTCGGGTTGCTTCCAATACTTTTCACTCAACTTTTCCCTAATTTCTCTCATCATTTTTACTGCGTCAAAAGTTTTATTCTGTTCCATCGTTTGTTGTATTTAAAATTTCTCTTGGAGTTCTTATTTCTATCATTTTATATCCAAGTTTTAAATTGATAGAGTTGTAAAGTCTTATTCTGTTAATGTTTACAATATGTTTGAAGTTCCAACTGGCTAATACGTCTGCGTTGTTTATTGTAGCCAGCGCAATATGAAGTGCATCGTTGAAACTTTTAATTGTCAATGCTCCTTCTTCAATATAAGTTTCAGCTAATTTAATTGCCTCATCATTAACTCCTAAAGAAATAACTAGTACTTTAGGAAGTTCATCAATTTTATTGCGAATTTCTTCTCTTGCAAATTCCAATTCTTGAATTGTCAAGTCTGAAAGCATAATTCTTTTAGAACCTTGCTGATATTCACTGAAAAGTGCCAATGACCATTCTTTGAATTCAATGTCAAAGCAACCACCAATTGTTGATGTATCTGCGTAAACTTTCATCCTGTAAAGCTAACAATATTTTCTGTCTATATTAAATGGTGGAGAGAGAAGGAAACGAACATGTCCCTATACCTTCTGTCCTAGCAATAGAATTTCTCATTTCTTGAATTCAAAGACTTTGTAGTTAGGAGTATGTAAACATTCTCTCAACGAAGATTACCCACAACTAATAAAATAAATAAAATGAATGTCAATACTTCAACAATAGTCAATACTTTGTCAAGTGAAAACAAAATTATAAATACAAGTTTTTTATTTCTTATTGTAGGAATATAGTTTCAATTAGCTTACAGTCTATAAACATTTCTGCCAACTATACTCTTTTCTTTAATTAAGCATCTTCTATAATTACTAATTGTTATCAATCGCAAAGTATCCCACATTCAATTTTTTAATCCACAAGCCAGCAGCTATAACCCAAAAATGCCGCCGTCTTGTCTCCGACAAACGGCACAACTGTTATAAGCAATCCTGAAGAGTTGGTAAACTAGGGAGCCGGTTTAGCACCTCAAGTAAAAATAAAAAGTCCATTTAATATTTTAATCGGGCTAAAGCCCAAAACCGTTTTACATCAATAGCCCCGACCTTAAGTCGGGGCTATTCAAATTTAATACCCTACGGGCTTTAGCCCGATATTTTAAAACTTAGAGAAAATATCTTACGCATCCTTGCCATGACAATGCTTATATTTTTTTCCGCTACCGCAGGGGCATAGGTCATTTCGGCCCGGTGTTTTTTCAACCCTAATGGGTTCTTGTTTCACATGTTCCGATGGGTCTATATAATCATTTTCGGCACTCATCATTTCGGAGCCGCCGGCACCTGCAAATTCTTCCTTGCGTTGGCGCATTTTACTAAGGTCAGTCTTTCGTTCTCGTCCTTCACGTATCTGCCCGGCATTGGTTTGCTCCATGGGTATTTGTGCATGGCAAAGAAAACTTACAATATCCTTATTCACCTGGTCATCCATCTGCTTAAATGCATTAAAGGCTTCAATCTTATAAATAACCAACGGATCTTTTTGTTCGTAACCTGCAGTTTGAACACTATGGCGTAAATCGTCCATGGCACGTAAATGTTCTTTCCAGGCATCATCTATTAATGCCAGGGTAATATTGCGTTCCAGGGCATCGTTTAATTCTCTTCCTTCGGTGGCCAGGTATTTATCTAAGTTGGCCAAAGCCTGTATGGCTTTTTTACCATCGGTAAATGGCACTGCTACATTTTCGATATGATTGCCTTGTTCTTTACGTATGTTTTTAATGATGGGCAATGTTTGGTTTATCATTGCCTGTGTTTTTTTACGATACTGAATCAATGCTTCATCATACAACCTGTTGGCAAGGCTGTTTACATCATCTTTATCTAATTCTTCGGTAGTTATGGAAGTTTCAATACCAAAATTTACAATGGTTGACAATTTAAACCCTTCGTGGTCATTTAATTCCTTAAATGAATTGATGAGTCCTACCGCTACTGAGTAAAATGAATTATCAAGATCGAGTGCCAGTCTTTCGCCAAACAAAGCATGGTTACGTTTTTTGTAAACCACGTTACGTTGTTTATTCATCACATCATCGTACTCCAATAATCTTTTTCGTATGCCAAAATTGTTTTCTTCTACTTTTTTCTGTGCCCGTTCAATTGATTTGGTGATCATACTATGTTGAATCACCTCTCCTTCTTTATAACCCATACGGTCCATCAGCCCGGCAATACGTTCACTACCAAACATACGCATCAAATCATCTTCAAGCGAAACAAAAAAGTTTGAGCTTCCGGGGTCGCCCTGGCGGCCGGCACGTCCACGTAACTGCCTGTCCACACGACGGCTTTCGTGCCGCTCTGTACCTAATATTGCTAACCCTCCTGCTTCTTTTACACCTTCACCCAATTTAATATCGGTACCCCTACCAGCCATATTGGTAGCAATGGTAACGGCGCCTGCCAAACCGGCTTCGGCAACTACCTGTGCTTCCTTACCATGTTGTTTTGCGTTTAAAACATTATGCGGAATATTTTTTTGTTTCAGCATCCTGGAAAGCAATTCACTCACTTCCACATTGGTGGTACCAACCAGGCATGGTCGGCCACTGTTTCGCAACTTTTCTATTTCATCAATAACAGCTTTATATTTTTCACGTTTTGTTTTATACACAAAATCCTGATCATCTTTTCTTATAACCTGTACGTTGGTAGGAATATTAACTACATCTAATTTATAAATACTCCAAAACTCGCCGGCTTCTGTTTCAGCAGTACCCGTCATACCGGCAAGTTTATGATACATACGAAAATAATTCTGCAATGTAACTGTAGCATAAGTTTGAGTTGATGCTTCAATCTTTACATTTTCTTTTGCTTCAATAGCCTGGTGCAAACCATCTGAATAACGGCGTCCTTCCATGATACGGCCAGTTTGCTCATCCACAATCTTTACTGCACCTTCCATCACAACATACTCCACATCTTTATCAAATAAGGTATAGGCTTTTAATAATTGTTGAACGGTATGAATACGATCGGCCTTTAATGCATAATCGCTGAGCAAGGTTTCCTTTTGCAATAATTTTTCATCGGGGTTAATATTGCTTTTTTCAATTTCGGCCAACCTTGTGGCAATATCGGGTAAAATAAAAAATTCAGGGTCTTCGCCACTGCGTGTAATTAATTGAATGCCCTGGTCGGTTAAATCAACCTGGTTATTTTTTTCATCAATATTAAAAAACAATTCTGCATCTACTTTGGGCATTTCTTTTTGCTGATCGGCCAGGTAATAGTTTTCGGCCTTTTGCATTTTTACTCTAATGCCCGGCTCGCTTAAATATTTTATTAAGGCGCTGTTTTTGGGTAAGCCACGGTGAGCCCTAAACAAAGCCAACCCTCCATCTTTGGGATCATCATTGCCTTCGGTAATTTTTTTCTTTGCTTCAATTAAAAACTGATGTGTTGCCTTGCGTTGTGCATCAACCAGTTTTTCAATTCTTGGTTTCAGGTCAAAAAACTGTTGGGTGTTATCGCTATGCCCTACAGGCCCGCTAATAATTAACGGTGTACGGGCATCATCAATCAAAACACTATCCACCTCATCAACCATAGCAAAATGGTGTTTACGTTGTACCATTTCGTTTGGTGTATGTACCATATTATCACGCAGGTAATCAAAACCAAATTCGTTGTTGGTGCCATAAATAATATCTGCGTTATATGCCTTACGGCGGGCATCGCTATTGGGTTCATGTTTATCAATACAATCAACCCTTAAACCCAGGAATTCAAATATAGGACCGTTCCATTCGCCATCTCGTTTGGCCAGGTAATCGTTTACTGTTACTACATGAACACCTTCGCCAGATAAGGCATTTAAATAGGCAGGTAACGTACTTACAAGTGTTTTACCTTCACCGGTTGCCATTTCGGCAATTTTCCCTTCATGTAAAACCATACCACCTATTAACTGTACATCATAATGCACCATGTTCCAGGTAACATTTGTTCCTCCTGCCGTCCAGGTGTTTTTATAAATAGCTTTTTCGCCATCAATAATTACATTGCTTTTTTTAGCAGCCAGCTCCTTATCTAAATCTGTAGCTGTACTTTCCAGTGTTTGGTTTTCTTTAAATCTTCGGCTGGTTTCTTTTATTACGGCAAATGCTTCGGGCAATAATTCCTTAAGCATCACTTCAAGCTGTTTATCTTTTTCTGTTTTTAATTCATCTATCTCCTGGTAATAAACATCTCTGCCATTAATATCTGCAACCGGTAACTCTTCTGCAGCTTTCTTTTTTTCATCTATTGATGTAGTAATAGTATTGAGATGTGTGGCAATACGTTGTTTAAACTCTGCAGTTTTATTTCTTAACTCGTCATTTGTGAGAGACTGATATTGATCAAAAAAATTATTGATCTGTTCAATTACGGGTCTAATTTTTTTTACATCTTTTTCGCTTTTGTTGCCGCCAAAAAGTTTTGATATAACTCCAATCATAAAATACTGTATTGTTGGGTATGCTTTAAATTAATTTTAATAAAGAATATACATAATGTCAAATTTGATGCTGAAATATATTAAAAGCCATATTGACAGTATTTGCCTCTTTTATTAAAGGGTAACAAAGGTAAGCATTGTTTGGGGTTGTTCCTTAATCAGCTATTTGTGATTTAAGTATAAAAACAACATTTAAAAACAAACTACTCATAAATTTGTTACGTATTTTATAAAAAAGAATATATGAAAAAGTTTACACTCCTTTTTTTTATACTAACAACTACTGCCTTTGCTTTTGCACAAAAAATTGATTTAGTGAAATTTGAAAAAGAACATAACCGAATTCAAAAAAAATCAATGCTGGTTTTAGCTGGTTGGTCGGTGGCCAATATTGTTGTAAGTGGCATAGCCACCGATAGCCGTAATAAAGAGGTGCGTAATTTTCACCAAATGAATGTAATGTGGGGCGCCATCAACCTGGCTATTGCCGGGCTGGGATACTGGGGTGCAGCAAAAGAAAAAATTGAAAACCCCAATTTGGCAGATGTACTTAAACATCAAAACAGGGTTAAAAAAACTTACCTGATTAATGCAGGATTAGACGTGGTTTATGTGGCAGCGGGTTTATTAATGAATAAAACAAGCGACAATCAAAAAAAGCCTGAAAAATTTAAAGGGTATGGTAATTCTATTATGCTGCAAGGAGGTTTTTTATTAATTTATGACGCCATTAATTATGCTATTCACAAAAAACATGGTAAACAACTGAATGGCATATCAGATAAAATCACTTTAAATGGAGGGCCGGGTTCAATTTCGCTGGTTTACAATTTTTAATTTTTGTTAATAAATCCTAAAATCTGCATCCATTCATCATAATACGTATTTCTATATAAACAAGTAAGCCTACATTTGAACGAACGAATTCGTATATCAACACTAATTTATGAGAAAAGCTTTACTCACAATATTTGTGCTATTTATAGCTGTAAGCGGTTTTGCACAAGTAAAAGGAATGCTGATAGATTCTGCAACTATAAAACCCATTGAAAATGCAGTTATTGGCCTTGTTGTAAAATCTAATCCTGCAGATACCATTTATACATTTACCAATGAAAAGGGACAGTTTAGGTTTGAGAATGTTCCTTCTTCAAATTTCTCAATCATAATTCGTCATTTGGGTTATTGGCCAATTGCCAAATTTGTTGCCGTAAATAAAGTTGAAAAAACAATTGATGTAGGCAGTTTTGTAATGGCACAAGATGCAAAACTGCTGTCTGAAGTTACAGTAGAAGCTCCTGCCATAGTAGTAAAAGAAGATACAATAGAGTACAATGCATCGTCATTTAAAACAAAAGAAGGTGCTGTTGTGGAAGATCTTATTAAAAAAATGCCTGGCATACAGGTTGATAAAGATGGTAATGTAACAGCACAGGGAAAAGCTGTTAGTCGTGTAAAAGTTAATGGCAAAGATTTTTTTGGAGGCGATGTAAAAACGGCCACTAAAGAATTACCTGCCAATATTGTAGATAAGATTCAGATAATTGATGACTATGGAGACCAGGCAACCGTTAGCGGTATTAAAGATGGCGACCCCGATAAAGTGATGAACATCCAGATAAAAAAAGATAAAAACAAAGGCTTTTTTGGAAGAGTAACTGCCGGATATGGAACACAAGATAGATACCAGGCTTCTTTTAATGGAAATTATTTTAATAATGATATGCAGATATCGGTTTTGGGTAACAGTAATAATACAAACACTTCGCTTTTTAATTTTAGTGGTGGCGGTAACCGTGGCGCTACAAGTATTATGAGATCGGGTATGACAGTAATGAGCAATATGGGTGGTATGGGTGCAATGAATAGTTTTGGTGCCAGCGCTTTTAATGGCGGTAATAACAATGGTATTTCAACTACTAATTCTTATGGCTTTAATTACCGTGACCAATGGAGTAAAAGAATTAGTGTATATGGCAGTTATTCGTATAATCACAAAAACACAAGCCAGTTGCAAACTTCTTCATCACAAAACTTTTTTGATACCTCCAGTTTTATCAATAACCAGGATATAAATAATATTACCACAGGCAACTCACATCGTTTTACTTTTAATATAGAATACCAGGTAGATTCTTTTAATTACCTGAAAATAAGCCCCAGCATAAATTATAGTGGCAGCAATGCCAATAACTACAATGCTTTTGATTATAAAAAATTCGATAGCACTAAAACAACCGATGGTAGTAACAGAAATGTAAACAACTCAACAGCGCCAAACCTGGCAATAACACTTTTATATAATCATAAATTTAGAAAACGTGGCCGTAATTTTTCGGCAAGTATAAGTTTAGGAACAAGTAATAATAATTCCGACCAGGATGTAACCAATCTAAGTTACCAGTATATACCACCATTTGCCGGGCCACGCAATATATTTCAATACATAGACCAGGAAAACAACAATCATCAATACGGTATAAGATTCACTTACTCCGAACCGCTGAATAAATATCAAAGTATTGACCTTACTTATTCGCATAACTTAAATTACAGCCGTAATAACCGGCAAACCTATAATGTAGATTCGGCCTCACAGGCAAAAACACTTAATAGCATTTTAAGCAACGATTACGAAAATGATTTTTACAACAATCGTATAGGCCTATCGCTACGCACAACAAAAAAGAAATATAATTACACCATTGGTATAAGTATACAACCTGTAAATCTACAGGGAAACTCCATTACCAAAGACAGCGCTTATACAACCATCAGGCGGGCAAATATATTTCCTATTGCACGTTTTGCTTATAAGTTCAACCGTACCAAAACGCTTAATTTCAGTTACAATGGAAATGCCACACAGCCCAGCTTTAGCCAATTACAACCGGTGCCCGATCAAAGCAACCAGCAAAATATTACATTGGGTAATCCTAATTTAAAACCATCTATGAATCACAACATGAATTTATCTTTCAACAATTTTAATTTTATTAGTGGCAAAGTTTTATTTACCAATGTTTCATTCAGTACAATAAAAAATCAAATTGTTTATAACAATATAAACCAGGGCGCCGGCCGCCAGTTAAGTATTCCCGAAAATGTAAATGGCTATTACAACTTACTTGGTTTTTATGTGTATTCAAAACCATATAAAAACAGGAAATATGTAATTTCATTAAGAGGTACTGCTAATTACAATCATAACATTAACCTGATTGATAGTATTAGAAATATTGGTCAAAACTGGGTGCTTAGCCAGGGCTTTAATTTTGAATATAACTATAAAGAAATACTTGAATTGGCTGCCGGTGTAACATACAGTTTAAACGATGTACATTATAAAAATAAAACCGGCACTGCATTAACAACACTTCAAAACTCTTCAAGCAATGCCTGGACATTTAGCAGCAATATGAATTTAAATATCACTAAATCTCTAGTTTTAAAATACGATATTGATTATACAATTAATACGGGTTTGGCCAGTAATGTTAGCAAAAACCAGGTAATTATGAATTGCTCTATAGAACAGCAATTATTTAAGAAGAAAAATGGTATTCTAAAAATAGAAGCATTTGACCTGTTTAAACAAAACAGCAATATTAGCCGTACAGTAACTGCCAACCAGATTATTGACAGCAGAACTAACAGGCTAACCAGGTATTTTATAGCCACATTTACCTATAGGATACAAAGGTTTGCAGGTAAATCTACAACGCCGGGTTCGGGCATGAATTTTAGAAGAATGAGAACTCCAAGGCCGGCATTTTAATGTGAAGAAAAAGCATTAAAACCGTTATTTTTAGCTATTGCAAATTACCGATTTTCTTATACCTTTGCCAGCCTAAAAGCTGTCCTGCGACAGTTACTGTTAATTTAAACAGCATAAAATTATGAGTGGTGCATTAAAAGAGGTTCGAAACCGTATAACCAGCGTTCAGAGTACACAACAAATAACTAAAGCCATGAAAATGGTAAGTGCGGCAAAACTGCGCCGTGCCCAGGATGCCATTACTCAAATGCGACCTTATGCACAAAAGCTACAGGAAATGCTTAGTAATATTGTAAGCAATAGCGATGGTGATGTAAATATGGCATTAGCCACACAACGACCTGTAGAAAATGTGATGATTATTGTGGTTACCAGCGACAGGGGTTTATGCGGCGGCTATAACAGCAACCTCATTAAACTTGCCAAGCAAGTTATCAACGAAAAATATGCACAACAATTTGCAAAAGGAAAAGTACAAATATTACCCATTGGTAAAAAGGGTTACGAAAATTTTACCAAAAGTGGTTTTAAAGTTGTTAATAAATATTGGGATATTTTTAGCGGCTTAAGTTTTGAAAAAGTACAAGCTGCAGCTAAACATGTAATGGACGCTTTTGCTAATAAAGAAATTGACGCCGTAGAACTCATTTACAGTGAGTTTAAAAATGCTGCCACCCAGCGTTTTATTGCAGAACAGTTTTTACCTGTTGCAAAAGTTGATAAGATTGAAGGGCAAAAAAATGCTGATTTTATTTTTGAGCCGGGCAAAGATGTTTTAATTGCCGAGTTAATGCCTAAAATTTTAAATACACAATTATTTAAAGCTACATTAGATGCCAATGCCAGTGAGCATGGAGCCCGAATGACAGCCATGGATAAAGCCAGCGATAACGCCAACGAATTATTAAAATCATTAAAGATAAGCTACAACCGTGCACGACAAGCGGCCATTACTACAGAGTTAACAGAGATTGTGAGTGGTGCAGCTGCATTGCAGGGATAAAAACCGATGTACTGATTAGCTAAACTGATAAATTGAAAATTTTTGAGTGCAGCAGTTCGTATTACAGTAAATAAGTTTTGCATTAAAAGCATTAGCACATCAGCTAATTAGCAAATAAACAACATGGAACTTTCAGAAATCATTCCACATATTGAGGCCTTAATTTTTGCCAGCGAAAAACCGTTGAGCAATGAAGATATTCTTGAACTGATAAACAACGCTCTTGCTTTTATTGAAGATCGTGCCACGCAGGAACAAGTTGATGCCGCCATTGATGGCATTAAAGAAAAATACAACGCAGAGTTTTATGCTTTTGAATTAAAACAAATTGGTGGAGGCTGGCAGTTTCTTACTAAAAAAGAATATCACAAAACAGTGGCACAGCTTAATGGCGATAAATTTTTAAAACGCCTATCCACAGCAGCCCTCGAAACATTAGCCATCATCGCTTATAAACAACCTATAACCAAAAGTGAGATTGAAGCCATCCGTGGCGTAAACTGTGATTATGCGGTACAAAAACTTTTGGAAAAAGACCTGGTTATTATTTCTGGCCGAAATGAAGATGCAGTTGGTAAACCTTTGATTTATGCAACTTCAAAATCATTTATGGATTATTTTGGTATTAACAGCGCACAAGACCTTCCAAAAATATCGGAAGTGATGATGGAAGAATTGGTAAAAGCTACAACTATACAACAAGCCGAAGAAGGAACAGAAGAAGTGGCCATTAGTGAAGAAACCATTGAAGTGGTTAATGAAGATGAAAAAACAACAGAGGATATTACGGTTTTATCAGTTACACAAAATGGCGATATAATAGAAGAAGTTAATGAAGATAACAGCGACAATGAAGCGCCACAGGCTTAACATTTAATTGCAATCATATTTAAATAAGGGCATGATTTTATCATGCCTTTTGTTTTTGCATTAACTTTAAGTTATGGCATTGCAATTAATAATGAAATATTCATTTAATTTTTTTTTAGCAAGTTTACTGCTACTATCATGCACATCTGCCAAAAAAAATAACGCAATGAATGATGAAGTTTTGAATACTCCTCTTAAGGGATGGAAATATTTTGATAAACAAGGCCATCGTGGCTGCCGTGGATTAATGCCCGAAAACACCTTACCTGCCATGATAAATGCACTTGCCTTAGGTGTTACTACTTTAGAAATGGATGTTTGCATAAGTAAAGACAATAAAGTTTTTCTTTCGCACGAACCATTCTTTAATCATGAAATAACCAGGCTGCCGGATGGTGGATTTATAGCCGAAAAAAATGAACGGCTGTTCAACATGTATAAAATGGATTACGATTCTATCAAAAAGTATGATGTTGGATTAACTGCACATCCCCGTTTTCCCCAGCAACAAAAAATGAAAGCAGTAAAACCACTTTTGACAGATGTATTTAAAGCAGTAAAAATATATATGGATACTGCAAATCGCTCCTACCCTTTTTTTAATATCGAAACAAAGACTTTACCAGAAGGCGATCAAATCTATCATCCCTTACCAGCAGAATTTGTTGAACTGCTGATGGCTGTGATAAAAGAAAATAAGATGGAGAATTATGTTATTATCCAATCTTTTGATTTTAGGAGTTTACAATACCTGCATAAGCATTACCCCCAAATAAAAACTGCTTTATTAATTGAAGCGAATAATAAAAACAGTTTTCGTAAACAATTAAAAGATCTGGGTTTTATACCAACTATTTATAGTCCCGAATCAATGCTGGTAATTCCCAATCTTATAAAAAATTGCCACAATTTAAACATGCAAATAATTCCCTGGACAGTGAATGTTAAAAAAGAAATTGAGCGATTTAAAAAGATGGGAGTTGATGGGATAATTACAGACTATCCCAATTTATTTAATGACTAAGGTTTACTCCCAGCCACTCAGTAGCATTTTTAAACAGTAGTTTTTCTTTTAAGGCTGCTGTTAAATTCATTTGCTCAATTAACTTACCGGGATGGTGTTCTCCCAATGGAAATGGATAATCGCTTCCCAAACAAATTTTATCTTGTCCCATCAATTCAATAATAAAATGCAATGCTGCCGGGTCGTGCACCAAACTATCAATCCAAAATTTACCAATATAATCTCTGGGATTTATTGGGTTATCTATTGCTACCAAATCGGGCCGCACATTAAAGCCATGCTCAATTCTTCCAATCGTTAATGGGAAAGAACCTCCACCATGTGCAAAAGCAACCCTTAATTTTGGAAATTTTTGAAACACCCCACCAAATATTAATGAACAAATTGCCCTACTGGTTTCGCCCGGCATACCTACCAGCCAGGGCAGCCAGTATTTTAGCATCTGGTTTTGCCCCATCATTTCCCAGGGGTGTATAAATAAGGCACAATTAAGCTTTTCAGCAGCTTCATAAAATGGAAATAATGATGTGTCGTTTAAATTTATGCCATTGATATTGCTTCCAATTTCCAGCCCGGGCATTTTTAATGTTGTAACACAGCGCTCCATTTCCTTTATGGCCATGTCAACATCCTGCATAGGAACCGTGCCAATACCAATAAATCTCTTTGTATTTTTTACAACTGTATCTGCAATATGGTCGTTAAAAAAACGGGCAGTTTCCAATCCGTCTTTTGGTTTTGCCCAATAATTAAATAAAACTGGAATAGTAGAAAGCACCTGAACTGTAACTTCTGTTTCATCCATCTCTTTTATTCTAACACTAGCATCAAAACAATTATCCTCCACTTCTCTAAAAAGCTTATCGCCTTTCATCATACAGGCTTTACAATTGCGATGCTCCAAATGTATAAACTCACCATATCCGAATTTTTGTATCCAGTTAGGCATTTTATCCGGCATGATGTGGGTGTGAATGTCGATTTTCATTTAAAAACGTTTCTGGTTGCTCGTTTTAGGTTTCTTGTTACTTGTTTTTAGCTCTTTTAACTCTAGAGTACTCATATTATAATGCGGCAGGTAGCTATTGTATAAAACGAGAAACGACCCAACAAGAAACGAGAAATGTTTATTTATCCTTTTTTTATTGGAGCACTCATTACTGTTCCGCATTTAGTACAAGTTCTTTTCTGTTCATCCTTATAAAATCCTTCCATAACCGGTGGCAATTGTGTAACAATATTGGTAATCACTTTATACTCTTCGTATAATTTATTACCACAGTTTTCGCAGTACCATAAAAAACCATCTTCTTCGGTTTCTCTTACCTTTTCAATTACCAACCCAACAGTACCTACCCCTCTTTGTGGCGAGTGTGGTGTTTTGGGTGGAAGCAGAAACATATCACCTTCGTTAATTGCAATATCTTTCGGTTGACCATTATCTATAATCTTCAACACAATATTTCCCTCTATCTGGTAATACAATTCTTCACTTTCGTTATAATGATAATCTTTGCGGCTGTTAGGACCACCAACTACCATTACAATAAAATTTTCGGCATCTTTATAAATACACTGGTTACCCACCGGTGGTTTCAATAAGCTTCGGTTGTCATCAATCCATTTTCTTAAATTAAAAGGAGCTGCTATCGACATGATTGTAATTTTTAGACCCCTAAGTTAATTATTTTTTTTGTCCCTGCCTTTTATCTTTGTGCATCTTCATTGGCGTCGCACTCTTGTACAGCATAACTATTGTCAACATTGTTTTCTACAATTCATAATTCATCATCTCTTCATTCAAAATTCCTAACTAAGTTTTATCTTTAATTATGAACCTGTCAGTTCCATATCATCTCGAAAATTTTATTGGCGGAAATTTTATTGGTCCACTCAGTGGAAATTTCATTGACAATATCAATCCTGCCACTGCAGAAATGTACGGGCAAATTCCCGATAGCAATGCAAAAGATATTCATGTAGCTGTTAAGGCTGCAAAAAAAGCTTTCTCATCCTGGAGTACAACTCCGGTACAAGAGAGGTTTACCATTTTAAATAAAATTGCCAATTTAATAGATGCAAACCTTGATGAGCTGGCGCTGGCCGAAACCAATGATAACGGAAAACCATTATGGCTAAGCAAGCAGGTTGATATTCCGAGAGCTTCTGCCAACTTTCGTTTTTTTGCAACTGGTATCATGCATTTTGCAAACGAAAGTCATAGTATGGAAGACAAAGCGGTGAATTATACCCTGCGTCAACCAATTGGTATTGTAGGCTGCATTTCACCCTGGAACCTACCCTTGTATTTATTTACCTGGAAAATTGCTCCGGCACTTGCGGCCGGAAACTGTGTGATAGCAAAGCCTTCGGAAGTAACGCCTGTTACAGCATTTCTTTTAGGTAAAATTTGTAAAGAAGCAGGATTGCCCAATGGTGTTTTAAATATTGTACATGGTGTTGGCCAGCATTGTGGAGAAGCCATTGTAAAACATCCCGACATAAAAGCCATTTCGTTTACCGGCAGTACCCGTGCTGGCGAACGCATAGCATCTATTGCTGCGCCCATGTTTAAAAAATTATCGTTGGAGCTTGGTGGCAAAAATCCCAATATCATTTTTAATGATTGTAATTGGGAAAAAATGATAACCGAAACCATCAGGTCGTCTTTTGCAAACCAGGGACAGATTTGCTTATGCGGCAGCCGTTTATTGATTGAAAGAACAGCTTACGAAAATTTTAAAAAATATTTTATAGATATCATTAAAAAAATGAAAGTTGGCGACCCGTTGGATGCTACATCAAAACAAGGCGCCATTGTAAGCAAGGTGCATTTTGATAAAATAATGAACTGTATTAACATTGCTAAAGAAGAAGGCGGAAAGATTGTATGCGGCGGAAAAGTAGTAAAACTCCAGGGACGATGTGCTAACGGGTATTTTATTGAACCCACCATTATTGAAGGACTTGACCAAAACTGCAAAACCAACCAGGAAGAAATTTTTGGCCCCGTCATCACCATACAACCATTTGACACTGTTGAAGAAGCTTTACAATTGGCTAACAACAGTACGTATGGTTTAGCCGCAAGTGTTTGGACACAGGATATTAGCAAAGCAAATTTTATTGCATCTAAACTGGAGAGTGGTATAGTTTGGGTTAATTGCTGGCTGTTAAGAGATTTGCGTACAGCCTTTGGCGGTATAAAAAACAGCGGTGTGGGAAGAGAAGGCGGATGGGAAGCATTGCGGTTTTTTACAGAAACAAAAAATGTTTGTATTGAATTTTAGGAATCATTTTTGTTTTCTCATTTCTTGTAGTTTAGTTTCTGGTGGGCCTCGTAATAAATTGAACTAAGTTTTATTATTTGAATTTTAAAAATGGCAACAATTAATAAATTTACTGATCTGGAAGTTTGGCAAATATCCAATGAACTGGAAAAAAAAATATTTCAGCAAATACAAGATTCCCCACTGGCAAAAGATTACGCATTAAGAGACCAGATTAATAAATCAATAGGTTCAATTCCTGATAATATAGCAGAAGGTTTTGGCAGGGGTGGACGGCTGGAGTTTATTCAGTTCCTAAGCATTGCCCGGGCATCGGCAACAGAATTACAATCGCAATTAATCCGATGCTTAAACAGACATCATTTTAATCAGGAAACATATAATGAACTTTTCACGCAAACTGAGCTACTTGGCAAAAAGATTGGTGCATTCATTCAATATCTTAACCAAACTGATAAGAGTGGCCCAAAATTTCAACATAGGGTTACTTCCAAAAACCAACAACCAACAACCAACAACCAGCAACCAGCAACCAGCAACCAGAAACCAGAAACCATCAACCAGCAACCCTCAACCAGCAACCAAAAACCAGAAACCAGCAACCAGCAACCAGTAACCCCCAACCAGCAACCAGAAACCAAAAATAAAGGAACTATTAATTCAAAAAACGCCCCCTCTTCATTAGGCGCTTATCCACATGCAAATAAAGTTGGTAATCTTTTATTTCTTTCGGGTATTGGTAGCCGCAGTGCAAAAGACAATAGTGTTCCAGGCCTTCAATTAGATGACAAAGGAAATATTCTTCAATATGATATAGAGGCCGAAACCCACCAATGTTTTGCAAACGTAAAAGCTGTGCTGGAAGCAAGTGGTAGCAGTTGGAACAAAATTGTAGATGTAACAGTTTTTTTAACCAACATGAAAAAAGATTTTGCTGCTTACAATAAAATTTATGCACAATATTTTACAGATGTACAAGCTTGCCGAACTACAGTTGAAGTAAAAAGCCTTCCTACTCCCATAGCTATCGAATTAAAAGTGATTGCAGTGATAAATTAAACAAATGAAAAATGATTTTTGATAACACTCAGAAATTTGCCAAAAATTTAGATAACCAGGATTCATTAAAACACTTCCGTAATAAATTTTATATACCCATTATAAACGGAGCAGAATCTATTTATTTCACGGGTAACTCTCTTGGCCTGCAGCCCAAAACCACACAAGATTATGTACTTAACGAACTAGAAGACTGGGCCAACTTTGGTGTAGAAGGCCACTTTCATGCACGCCAACCATGGTTTAGCTATCACGAACAATTCCCTCATTTGCTTACAAAAATTGTAGGCGCATTGCCCGAAGAAATTGTAGTGATGAATCAACTTACAGTAAACCTGCATTTACTTATGGCCAGTTTTTATCAGCCAACAAAAAAAAGATTTAAAATCATTTGCGAAGCAAAAGCATTTCCTTCCGATCAATATGCGTTTGAAACGCAAGCAAAATTTCATGGCTTAAACCCAGATGAAGTGATTATTGAGGTAGAACCAAGAACAGGTGAACATGTTATACAAACAGAAGATATTTTAACAACCATTGAGCAACATGCAACTGAAACGGCCCTGGTAATTTTCAGCGGCGTAAATTATTATAACGGCCAGGTGTTTGATATGAAAGCTATATCCAATGCCGCACATAATGCAGGAGCATTTTGCGGATTTGACCTGGCTCATGCTGCCGGAAATATTGAATTGCAATTGCATAAATGGGATGTTGATTTTGCCTGCTGGTGCAGTTATAAATATTTAAATAGTGGTCCCGGTGGCGTATCGGGCGCATTTATAAATAAAAAACACACAGCTAATAAAAACTTAAAAAGATTAGCCGGTTGGTGGGGGCATGATAAAAATTCCCGTTTCCGCATGGAAAAAGGTTTTAACCCTATTCCTTCTGCCGAAGGCTGGCAATTGAGTAATGCACCAGTTTTAAGCATGGCTGCTCATAAAGCATCACTAGATATTTTTGAAGAGGCAGGTTTTGAAAATCTTATTAACAAAGGTCAGCAACTTAGTAATTATTTATTTTTTATTATAGAACATATAAATGCAGCGGCCAATAAAAAAATAATTGAAATAATTACACCTAAAAATGCAAAGGGTTGCCAGGTGAGTATGTTGATGATGGAAAAAGGTAAAGAAGTGTTTGATACATTAAAACAGAATGGCATTATTGCCGACTGGCGAGAACCAAATGTAATTCGTATAGCGCCTGTACCATTATACAATACATTTGAAGATGTTTGGAAGTTTGGCGAAATTGTAAAACTGATTTTAAACAAACGGTAATGCAAAAAAAAGAAACAATAATTATTGGCGCAGGGTTGGTTGGTTCATTACTATCTGTGTATTTGTGTAAACGAGGGTACAAAGTAAAAATTTTTGAACGCCGTGCCGATATGCGTAAAACAGATCTCATTGCAGGCCGATCTATCAACCTTGCTTTAAGCGATCGTGGCATTAAAGCATTGGAAGAAGTTGGTTTGATGGATGAAATAAGAAAAATATGCATTCCCATGCATGGCCGTTTTATGCATAATACCGATGGCAGTACTGCATACCAACCTTATGGAAAAGAAGGGCAATACATTAATTCGGTTTCTCGTGGAGAACTGAATTGCAAACTGATAGACCTTGCAGATCAACATGGCGCCGAAATTTTTTTTAACCAAAAATGCGAAAGTATTCATTGGAACAACAATGAAATCATATTCGAAAACACACTCAACCAACAACTTTCAACCATCAATTTTCAAATTGCGTTTGGAAGTGATGGAGCTTATGCAGCCACCCGGTTAACACATCAATTGCAACACAACCGTTTTCAGTATCATCAATATTACATTGACTTTGGGTATAAAGAACTAACCATCCCGCCAGGAGAAGATGGAAATTTTTTATTAGAAAAAAATGCTTTACATATTTGGCCCCGTGGCAATTATATGATGATTGCATTGCCAAATATTAATGGAAGCTTTACCTGTACTTTATTTTTTCCGTTTGAAGGCAATCCATCATTTGAAACACTTGATACAAAAGAAAAAGTTACTGAATTTTTTAAAGAAACATTTACAGATGTAGCACCTTTAATGCCAACGTTTGAAGAAGATTTTTTTAATAACCCAACATCATCACTGGTAACTGTAAAATGTTTTCCCTGGATTAGAGACGATAAATTTGCGTTAATTGGTGATGCCGCTCATGCTATGGTTCCATTTTATGGACAAGGTATGAACTGTGGATTTGAAGATTGTTCGGTTTTAAACAACCTTATTGATAAATATGATAATGACTGGCTTAAAATATTATCAGCATATCAGCAATTACGCAAGCCCGATGGAGATGCCATTTGTGATTTGGCATTAAATAATTTTGTGGAAATGAGAGATAAAGTTGCCGATCCAAAATTTCTTTTACAAAAGAAAATTGAAGCCGCATTTAGTAAAAAATATCCTGATAAATGGATTCCACTGTACAGCCAGGTAACCTTTAGCCCACATATAAGATATAGTGATGCCTTAACCAATGGTTATAAACAGGAAGCCATCATGCAACAAATTATGGCCATACCTAATATTGAAAATACATGGCAGGATGAAACAATTGAAAAAATGATTTTAAAAATAATCAACACATAACCATGTACAAATTTCCTTATTACACCGAAGCAGACGAAGAAAAAGTGCTTGCATTTATGAAATCAAATCCGTTTGCAACAATTATTGGAATTGGCGAGCAATATCCTGTTGCCTCTCACATTCCGCTGGAGGTAGCAATACAACCTGGTGGTAAAATAGTTTTAAGCGGCCACCTGATGAAAAAAACCGATCATCATTTAGCCTTTGAAAAAAATGAAAATGTTTTGGTGATATTTAGTGGGCCACATACACATGTAAGTGCAAGCTGGTACACTAATCCAACCGTTGGCAGCACCTGGGACTATATGGTGGTACATGCCAAAGGAAAAATAATTTTTAAAGATGAACAGGGAACTTATGAAGCTGTAAAAAATATTACTGATAAGTATGAAGGTTTTGATAAACCATCATCGTTTGATAAACTGCCTAAGGATTATATTGATAAAATGTTGAAAGCTATTGTTGGATTTTATATAGAAGTTGAAAGCCTTGAAAATACTTTTAAGCTTAGCCAAAACCGGGATAAAGAATCAAAACAAAATATTATTGAAGCGTTGTATAAACGAGGTGATGATAATTCAAGGGCTATAGCAAAAGAAATTTTATCACGCTTAACTGATTAACTTTGGTGCATGACAAGAAAACAACTCATTCAACAAATTCAAACAAAAAGTTCATATCTATGTGTTGGGCTTGATACCGATATTACAAAGATTCCACCGCACCTGCAATCGCACCCCGATGCTGTTTTTGAGTTTAATAAACAAATCATAGATGCTACACATGATTTGTGCGTAGCTTATAAAATAAATACTGCATTTTACGAAGCTATGGGTGTTAAAGGCTGGCAGGCAATGGAACAAACAGTGAATTATATTCCAAAAGAACAATTTATAATTGCCGATGCCAAGCGTGGTGATATTGGTAATACATCGGCCCAATATGCAAAAGCATTTTTTGAAAACCTGAATTTTGATGCAATAACAGTTGCACCATATATGGGAGAAGACAGTGTAAAACCTTTTTTAGAATTTGAAAACAAATGGGCTATTGTTTTAGGATTAACCAGTAATGCCGGTAGCAAAGATTTTGAGCAACTTAGGTTGGTTCGTGAAGACACAAACCCAGGTAATGACACAAACCAAAATAAAATTGTTGGACTATCAAGCAACACAGACAGTGAATATTTATACGAAGCAGTTTTAAAAAAAGTAAGTCATTGGGGAAGCGATGAAAACCTGATGTTTGTTGTTGGTGCCACCAAGGCCAGCGACCTGCTAGAGATTCGAAAATTAATTCCACATTATTTTTTATTGGTGCCGGGTGTTGGATTCCAGGGCGGCAGTTTGATGGAAGTGAGCAAATATGGTATGAATAAGGATTGTGGTTTACTGGTAAATGTATCAAGAGCAATTATTTATGCTGATGATAAAGAAGATTTTGCAAAAGAAGCAAGAGCCATTGCAAAACAATATCAAACTGAAATGGCAGGATACCTTTCTCAAATTTAAATAGCCCTGTTTATTTTCCCCGATGTAATAACTTTATCAACTATTGTTTGTAACTCAATTGGCTTTGTGGTACCAATCAATAAAAGTTCTCCATTATTAAATTGCAATTGCAATCCTTTATTGCAGGAAGCCGAAGTATTAATTGCACGGCCAACTTTTGCAGAACCATATCGTATTCCACGGCCGCCATATTCATAAAAAGAATTGTATTCCCTTATATACACATCTCTCAACTCATGCCATTCTATTGCTGTTTGTTTAAATTGAAAAGGATAAAAGCGATAATAAATTCCGGTATCGTTAATACTTGTATGTAATTTAATAGATAACAAAAATATCAATAACAAGAGCAAAAGAAATTCAATTATCAGTAGTATATAATCCGGTGCTGGCTTAGTTCCAAATGGTTTACCAAAAAAAACTTGCTGTATAATTGCATACATGAATAGTATATTCAGTGCAATTATTGGCAGCCATGCCCACCAGGTTTTAAACCGTTGAACTTCTTTAAAATTTATTGCTGTCATTATTCAAGTTCCTTTAAAATGGCATTGGTAAGTTTTTGCGCCCACTTCATATATTCTATACCCGAAGGATGCAAACCATCAGGCGCCAAAAAAGTTGTTTTATTTCCATCCTCTCTTTGGGAAAGTGTGATTGGTATAAAATTAGTTTGAAATTCTTTTGCTACTGTTTCGCAGATATAATTATATGAATCAATTTCGTCGGCAACCTGTTTCCTGTTTCTACCCTCAGCAAATGGCGTTACTCCCCAATCGGGAATGCTTATAACAAATACCCGGTAAGGTTTATCTCCGGCAAACTGAATAGCTTTTTTCAATAAATTTTCAAAGTCATTTTTAAATGTATCGGTTGATAAGCCACGGTATTGGTTGTTTACGCCAATCAGTAAAGAAACAAAATCATAATTGTTCAATGTAACAGTTGTTTCAATAGCGTTGTTCAGTTCATCAGTGGTCCATCCGGTTTTTGCAATAATTTCTGCGGCATTAAATGCAAAACCTAATTTTCGTAATAGTTGAACAGCCTGGTTTGGGAAATTTTCTGCAAATGATACTTGTTCACCAATTGTATAACTATCGCCTAAGGCTAAATATGTGTAGTTTGTCATTTTTATATTGTTGATTACAAATGTATAGACATTATCGGAGCTATAAATTGTTAAATTATTCTTACATAATGTAAAGTATTTACGACTTTATGTAACAATTTCCTTACTTTTATAAAAAATTAAGATTATGACACCGAAATTACTTTTACCTAACAGGTATAAAAAAATTGGATGGTTAATATTGATTCCGGCCACTATCCTTGGAATTATTATTTGCACAAAGGAATTTAGTGCAGAATGGTTTCACGTTAAAACATTTGTAATTGCCAATGATGCCACATTTAATCAAAACAAATATTTTAAAATATCCGATGTTAATTTTACCAACACTTTTGTTGGTTCTCTATTCATCATTGGAGCTTTACTGGTAAGTTTTTCTAAAGAAAAAAACGAAGATGAATACATTAATGAACTTAGGTTATCATCTTTACTTTGGGCTGTGCTGGTAAGTTACATTTTGTTACTGATTGCATTTTTATTTGTGTACGGCACTCCTTTTTTAGATGTGATGGTATATAACATGTTTACTGTTCTCATCATTTTCATAATCAGGTTCAATTACCTTATGTACAAAAACTCTAAAACAGTACAAGATGAAAAATAATATTAAAGTAGAGCGGGCCATTAAAGGATTAACACAGGAAGATCTTGCCAAAAAAGTGTCGGTAAGCAGGCAAACCATTAATGCCATGGAAGCTAATAAATATGTACCATCTACTGTACTGGCTTTAAAAATAGCCAGGGTATTTGGCAAACAGGTTGAAGAAATTTTTATGCTTGAAAAAAATGATTGAGTTTTAATACAAATAAATATAAAAGACCTGTAACCCAATACAGGCCTTTTATAATTCTTGGCTATACTATACTTGTTTTAAGATGTTCTGCTTTTAGATTTGCTTTTGTCTTTCATATCTGCTTCTGAAGCTTCGCCAACTATTATTTTACCAAAACTGCTTTTTACTTTTATGGGGATATTACCATTACCGGATTTTCCTGAATATTGAAAATCAAATTTTGGTCCGTCATCGCCATTTTCTTCATCGCTGCTAAACTTAACATTGCTGGTATTTTTAAAAGAGCCAAAGCTGGTAGAGATATCATACGATGCTGATAAACTGCCAATCGGGTTTAAATTTACGGTTGAATAAGAAGTTTTCAGGTTGAGGCTGCTAAGGTTATTATCTAGATTAAGTTTTACACTACTACAAAATTCCAGGTTCATTTTTATTGCGCCGGATAATTTTGAAATAACCGCTTTCGAAAATTTGATAGTAACAGGAGCGCTGTTGATATTGGCCAGGTTTGCTTTTCCAAACTCTACATGAATGTTTTTAATGTTGGCAAGATTACCTGTGGTTAATGATCCAAATTTACTGGTTAGGTCAACTTCGCCATTCATGTCAGGAATAGTAGTGTTTCCAAATTCATTTTTTACTGTTAACGAATTACTTGCCGGCATAGAAATGATGTAGTTGATAGACATGGAACTTTTATCTCCCTTTGAATTATTTACATCCTTCATATTGGTTTTAAATAAAATTTCATTGCCACTTTTTCCTTCCGTAATTGAAATCCTATCAAGGATTTTTTGTGCTAATGCATCTGTATTGGCCGACACTTCAATCTCTACATCAACTTTTATTTCATTCCGGTTCCAGGTTTTAATATCAACCGATCCAAATGAATTTTGAATATTCAACTTGTCGGATGATGATACGTTATATGATTTGTTAACAGATTTATTTTTTACAAACTCATATTTCTTTTTGTTATTGTATCCATTATCACCATCATCCTGTGCAAACAGGCTTGTTTGAACCAGTAATAACAGCGGTAATATAATCTTAAATGTTTTGCTCAATTTTTTCATGACTATCATTTTTTTGTTTTTTAATTTGATTGATGATGTTTAATTGCTGATTCAAAACACTGAGCTGCAGTTGCAGGTTTTGTATCATGGCTTCCAGTAACATTTCCCGGTTGGGCGATGCACTTAGCTGGTTTTTTAAAGTACTATATGAACTATCCAATTGGTTAATGGCTGAGGTGAACTTTTTATACAGTTCGGGTTGTTCCTTTGCAATTGCTTTCAATGCTTGTTGTTTAGAATCAATCATTTTTACAAACTGGTTCATTTGAGGAACATATTCGGGCGCCAGCTTTATTATTACAGAATCTACTGCTGCTACTTCGGTAGTTTGTATCGGTTTTTTATGCATAATAAAATAAGAAGCTACTGTTACAACCAATACGGCTGCTGCAGCCATACTCCATTTGTATAATGGTTTTAATACAGATTTTTTCTTTTGCAGTGGTTTTAAATTGGCTTCAATATGCTCCCACACTTTATGCGAAGGCATTTCATTATCAAATTCCTTCCTGTTATCCCAAATAAATTTTTTAAGCTTATTACTCATGATTCTTCTTTTAAAATTTGCAATAATTTTAGCCTGGCACGCATGTATTGTGTACGGGTTGTGGATTGAGCCACTTGCAAAATCTCCGAAATTTCTTCATGGTCATATCCTTCCAGCAGGTACAGGTTCAATACGGCCCGGTACCTGTCGGGTAATTTCATAATTGCTTTTTTTACGTTATCAACCTTCATTTGTATGTCAACTTCATCTACTGGCAATTCATCAGCATCATCATAACCTGCAATATGTTCCATATCAACCCAGTTAATTTTTCTTTTATTTAGTTGGTTAATAGAACGGTTAATACATATCTGCTTTAACCAACCTCCAAAACTTGTGCGATATTCAAAACGTTCAAGGTTTTTAAAAGCCTCTATAAAACTTTCCTGTAATACATCTTCAGCTTCTACCACATTGTTCAACATACGCAAACAAGTATTGTACATGGCTTTAGCATACCTGGTATATAATTCTTTATAGCCTAATGAATCGCCTTTCAGGCATCGTTCTATTAGTTCATCCTTTTGTGGTAATACAGCTAATTCCAAATGTTTAGTGTTTTATAATTTAGAGACATGACTTTTTATGCAATGTTGCATCTGACAAATTATTTTTTGCTATTCAAAGAAATATCCAGCATTGTTATGGTTTTTAAAAGAATAGACATTAAAAAAACAAAAAATTATCATCTGCCGTAGTGTATTTATATTTGCGGTTAATAAAACATGCCAAATGGTGCCGGTAAAAGCTCAATAATGGTATGTAGTATAAGGGAGTGACACAACAATGCTAAATAGTATTACCACTGCCCATAACAAAAAAATTAACTATAAATAAAAACGATGGCTGCAAAAACTGACAATTTTCTATCTCCTGATTATTTTAATGTAGATGAATTGCTAACAGATGAACATAAACTGATAAGAGAGAGTGTACGCAATTATGTAAAAAAAGAAATTTCACCCATCATAGAAGATTATGCACAGCGTGCCGAATTTCCGCAACAGATTGTAAAACAATTGGGCGAACTGGGTTGCTTTGGCCCAACCATACCCGAGCTATATGGTGGCGGTGGTTTGGATTACATCAGTTATGGCCTGATGATGCAGGAACTGGAACGTGGCGACAGTGGTGTACGATCAACAGCAAGTGTGCAGGGTAGCCTGGTGATGTTTCCTATTTATCAATATGGCAGTGAAGAACAACGCAAAAAATATTTGCCTAAACTTGCCAGTGGCGAGTGGCTGGGTTGCTTTGGTTTAACCGAACCCAATCATGGCAGCGATCCCAGTAATATGCTTAGCAATATTAAAGATGCCGGCAACCATGTAATTTTAAATGGCGCTAAAATGTGGATCAGTAATGCGCCATTTTCGCAGGTGGCTGTTGTATGGGCAAAAGATGAAGCCGGTGAAATAAGGGGAATGATTGTAGAAAGAGGTATGGAAGGATTTAGTACTCCAACCACACATGGCAAATGGAGCCTGCGTGCAAGCGCTACTGGCGAATTGGTTTTTGATAATGTAAAAGTTCCTAAAGAAAATATTTTTCCAAACATTAAGGGATTGAAAGGCCCGCTGGGCTGCCTAACCAAGGCCCGGTATGGCATTGCCTGGGGCGCTATTGGCGCTGCTATGGACTGCTACGATACTGCTTTGCAATACAGTAAAGAAAGAATTCAGTTTGGAAAACCAATAGGCGCATTTCAGTTGCAACAAAAAAAATTAGCCGAAATGGTTACCGAAATCACCAAGGCACAATTATTAAACTGGCGATTGGGTGTTTTGATGAATGAAGGCAAAGTTACACCACAACAGGTGAGCATGGCTAAAAGAAATGCTTGTGAAGTGGCAACAAATATTTGCAGGGATGCCCGGCAGATGCTTGGCGGGATGGGCATTACGGGCGAATACCCGGTGATGAGGCACATGATGAACCTGGAAAGTGTAATCACTTACGAAGGTACACATGATATACACTTACTGATAACAGGGATGGATGTAACGGGCATGAATGCGTTTAAGTAATGTAGAAGAAAGATTTTATTGCCAATCTATCTACTGTATTAAAAATAGTTCAGGAAATAATTTTTTGGCTAAGATTATTATAGGAAACAGCTTAACTGATTGAGCTAATTGACATTTTAATATTTCTAAGTTCTATATTAAAAACCAACAGAAACAAATTGGTTACTGATTAGGAATAACATTAAATCATTCATTATTAATTTTACATTCTATGAATATTTCAGTTATCGGCGCCGGAACTATGGGAAACGGCATTGCACATGTATTTGCACAAAATGGCTTTAAAGTTTGCCTGATAGATGTTAATCCTTCTCAACTACAAAGGGCAATGGATACCATCAATAAAAATTTAGACAGGCAACTTGCAAAAGGAACCATCACTGAAGAGCAGAAAAAAATAACAGTGGCTAATATCTCTTCTACATCTCTTATTGCCGAAGGTGTAAAAAATGCAGAACTGGTGGTTGAAGCTGCCACTGAAAATGTAGAACTAAAATTATCCATCTTTGAGCAAATGGATATGTATGCTCCGGTGGGTTGCATACTGGCTACAAACACATCATCAATATCTATTACAAAAATTGCTGCAGTAACAAAAAGGCCTGGATTAGTTATTGGTATGCATTTTATGAACCCTGTACCTGTAATGAAACTGGTGGAAATAATTAATGGTTATGCTACCAAAAAAGAAGTAACAGCAACCATTATTGATTTAAGTAAGCAGTTAGGAAAAATTCCTTGTGCCGTAAATGATTACCCGGGTTTTATTGCCAATCGTATTTTAATGCCCATGATTAACGAAGCTATTTATAGTTTGTATGAAGGTGTTGCCGGTGTGGAAGAAATTGATACAGTAATGAAATTGGGTATGGCACACCCAATGGGGCCACTGCAACTGGCAGATTTTATTGGTCTTGATGTTTGTTTAAGTATTTTAAAAGTTTTGCAGGATGGTTTTGGCAATCCAAAATATGCTCCATGCCCATTGCTGGTAAACATGGTGTTAGCCGGTAAATTAGGAGCAAAAAGCGGTGAAGGTTTTTATACCTATACAGCCGGAAGTAAAGATCTTGTGGTTAGTGAATGTTTTAAATAAGAAAATGTATGACAATTACAATTTATAGTTAACACAATTATCCGTAACTTATGTAGGTATAAATGTTTTAAAAAATATTTTTTGCCATGGACAGAAGCTACTGGGAAAAAATTGCCACCAATTACGACACTGAAATTTTTGATGTGTTGCAAAATGATACTTCAGGCAGCATTGTTGCTGCTATTGAAGAAATGGCTTTAACTGATAAAACAGTAATTGATATTGGTTGTGCCATTGGCAAATGGATTCCGGTTTTGGCGCCCAAATTTAAAATGGTAATTGCTGCCGATATATCTGCAAAAAATCTTGAAATAGCTAAAGAAAAACATCCTGAATTTGAAAATGTAGAATACCAACGCATTGATTTTTCGGCCGATGAACTTACTGTAACGCCTTGCGATAGCGCCATCTGCATCAATGCCATCTTAACCGATTCGCTGGAAAAAAGAATCAATTTTTTTCAATCATTATCACTCTGCTTAAATGCCGGTGGCGAATTGGTTTTAGTTGTTCCATCTCTTGAATCCAAATTATATACTAACATCATTGCCGACAGGTGGAATGTGGATGATGCTGAAAATGATGAAACACCCACACCTAAAGATGCCATTCAACAGGTTAGTAACATTAAACAAGGTGTTACCAATATAGATAATGTACCAACCAAACATTATTTAAAGGAAGAACTTGAATTACTTTTAAAATTGGAAGGGTTTGAAGTTAACTTCATTAAAAAAATAAATTATAACTGGCAAACCGAATTTCATAAACCACCTAAATGGCTTAAAGGACCCTTCCCCTGGGATTGGATGTGTACTGCCAGAAAAAAAATATTACAATAGCAAATAGAGTATGAACTTTATTTCTTTTTTATAACCAGGTTATAAGAATCATCTATCATTTCAAGCAACAGCCTTGCAGGCAACCTGCCATTAACAATAATAGTATTCCAGTGTTTTTTATTCATGTGGTATCCAGGCAAAACAGTTTCGGGATGGGTTTCTCTTAATTCAACAGCTTTTTCAGGGTTGCACTTAACATTGAATTGTAAAGGAGAGCTATCCAACCCTGCAAGAAAAAATATTTTATCTTTTACTTTAAACACAAGTGTATCTTCTCCAAAAGGAAAACCCTCTGTAACAAAAGGTTTTTGTAAAACGTATTCTCTTATTAATTCTATATTCATTAATTATTGAATTGTTTTTTTTGCTTCTTCCAGTTTTTTATTGATCTGACCAGTAAGTATATGCCAGAACATCACAAAATCGCTACCGAGGCTATATAATGGATAAGTAAAAGTTGCTGGTTTATTTTTTTCTATAAAATAATGGCCAACCCATGCAAATCCATAACCACAAACCGGTATTAGCGCCAGCAACCACCATTTTTGTAAAACAATGGCAACAACTAAAATCAGCAATAATCCGGCTGTTCCTATAAAATGCAAAGTGCGGTTTTTTATATCACCATGTTCAGTAAGGTAATACGGATAAAAGCTCCAGAAGGATTTGTATTTTTTTTCTGTTGTCATAAAAATATTTTTAGAAAATTACAAAAAATTCATTTTTATATTAGACTTTTTTTACCGAAACATTTTGCAGTTCATTCAATTTATATAAAACTTCTTTAAGCCTGTTTTTAGGAATACCTGTTTTTATAATACCAAACAACTGCATTTCTTTTGATTGAATTGTACAGTTATATTGTTTCATTATCATCATTACATTATTCATATTGGTGTAATCAAATTCAATTATATAGTTTAACTCAATTTGTTTTTCTACTAAAGGTGTAACCTGTAAAGCTAATGTAGTGGCTGTTTTATATGCATTAATAAGGCCGGGTACACCAAGCAGTGTGCCACCCCAATAACGAACTACTACCACTGCCACGTTGATAATTCCTTTACTATCGATTTGCCCAAGTATGGGCTTGCCCGCAGTGCCGGATGGCTCTCCATCATCGCTGGAACGAAAATTATTTCCATCGGTACCAATGCGGTAAGCAAAGCAGTGGTGAACAGCTTTTGGATGGTCTTTCTTTAATGCCTGTAATTGTTTTTTAAAATCATCGGCATCCGTTACGGGAAAAGCAAAGGCAATAAACTTACTGCCTCTGTCTTTAAATTCTGCGGTTGATGCTGTTTCGATAGTTGTATAAAAATCCATCTCACTCATGTTCATTCATACATTTTAATGGTTTCCTTTTTTAAAAAAGGAAATAATATCTGTGGATAATCTTTCTTCAGTTAATAGCCGCATGTTTTTAAGTATGGGGGCAGCTAATCCTTTTTCTATAGTAAGTGTTGTATTTGTTATTACCCTTGCTTCATCCCACAATCCTGCATTTATAAAAGATTGTAAAAGATTTGCACCACCTTCTATAATTACCGATTGTATTTGAAGTTGATACAACGTAGTTAAAATTTGAGTAAGTATATTTTCATGTTTATTCAATTGTTGGTATATAAGGTTTTCACTATCGAGTTGTTTTTTATAATTAAAAACTATAGTTTTTGTACTGCCGTCAAACAATTTTAAAGTTGAAGGCAGTGTTAATTCTTTATCAATCACCAGCCGCAATGGGTTATTACCCTTCCAAAATCTTGTGGTTAATGATGGATTATCAAGCAGGGCTGTATTTGTACCCACCAAAATAGCAGCTTCCTGGCTTCGCCATTTATGTACCAACCTGTTCGTAACATCATTACTTATCAGTAATCTCTTTGCATTATCATCTTGCTTTGTTTGATTAATGGAAGCGATAACTCCATTATTAGTTTGTGCCCATTTTAAAATTATGTATGGCCTTTGTTTTTTATGAAATGTAAAAAAACGTTTGTTCATTTGCAGGCATTCATCTTCCAATATACCAACCTCAACATGCACGCCGGCAATTTTTAATTTATCTATTCCCTTTCCATCAACGGCTGCAAAGCTGTCTCTACAACCAATAACAACATTTGGAATTTTATTTTTTATTATCAGATCGGTACAGGGAGGCGTTTTGCCAAAATGCACACAGGGTTCCAGGCTAACATAAAGCGTACTTGCAGGAATATGTTTTTTATTATCGTTTGCAACACTGTTAATACAGTTAACTTCGGCATGTGCGGCGCCATATTGCTGGTGAAAGCCCTCACCAATAATTTGGTTTTGATATAGCAACACTGCACCTACTAACGGGTTAGGTGCAACATTACCTGCTCCAAGTTTTGCCAGTTGAAGGCAACGCTGCATATATAAATGATGAGTGTGCAAGTTGCAAAAATAGGTAAACAGTAACAGGATTTTTACTAATCAATTTTTTCATTCAGCAATTTTGTATGTTTGTTTTCCTATTATGAACATAAAAACCCTGTACCGTAACTTTTTAGTAGATCTTCAAAAGATATATGAGTTGGGCGAAGCTACATTTATTACCGATTGGGTTTTTGAAAAGAAGGCATCGCTTAAACGAACAGAAATTCTAAAGAATCCTGGTAAAATAATTTCAGCAGATGCTGAAAAGCTAATTAAAGACAGCCTGTTAGAACTGCTGCATCATAAACCCGTTCAATATGTTTTAGGTGAAGCCTGGTTTTATAATTTAAAGTTGAAAGTGAACGAGCATGTTCTTATTCCACGGCCCGAAACTGAAGAACTGGTAGAACAACTTATTAAGGATAGAAAATCAAAACTTACCGATCCCGTTATTTTAGATATTGGAACAGGCAGCGGTTGTATTCCTATCATCATTAAAAAAAAATTACCGGCTTCATTGGTTACAAGTATTGATATAAGTGAAACTGCTTTATCGCTTGCAAAAGAAAATGCTGCCACTTATCATACCGATATAACATTTAAACAACTCGATTTTTTAGATGAAAATAACTGGCTAAACCTTCCTGTATGCCATATCATTATCAGCAACCCTCCTTACATACCATTGTCGCAAAAAGAAACGATGAATAAAAACGTTACTGATTTTGAACCACACCTGGCTTTATTTGTACCCGATACATCGCCTTTACTTTTTTACCATAAGATAGCGGCTTTTGGTAAAGATAAAATGCACCACGATGGAAAAATTTACCTGGAAACCCACGAAGGCTTAGCCAACGATGTTGCCGATATTTTCCGGCGTAATAATTATTACTCGGTGATAGTAAAAAAAGATATGTATGGAAAAGAAAGAATGGTAATTGCTACTGCTTGATATTAGCTGCAAGTTTTGCTTTTGCTCTTTTGGCAGCTTCCATTATTTTAAATGCCTGGCCATAATATGCAGCCGTATCTACATTTAAAATAACGGTTGGTGTATCAACATATTTTTTTGTGTTCTCCACTTCCTTTTTTAGTAAAGAATCAATATACAGCATATCAATTTGCTTGGTGCCTATATAAACTTTCTGGTCTTTAGTAACTGTTACAACAATATTTTGGCTAACCCTTGTATCGCTTTTACCTTTTGGATTACTTACTTTTACTACATTAGGGTTTGCAAGTGTAGATACCAGCAAAAAGAACATCAGCAAAATAAATAAAACATCATTAAGTGGACCAGCATCCACTTCATTATGATTATCCCTTAACCGGTTTCTTAAACTCATTTTCTCTTATTATGATTTATGGGTTATGCATTATACATGATATCAATTCATCTATCTTTCTTAATGCATAATTATTTTGTTGGTTCCTGTAAAATATCTATAAAATCCGCTTTAGATGTTTCCATCTTATGAACTGTTTTATCAATTTGTGTATTTAAATAACTATATCCTAAAAACGAAAGCATACCAATAATCAATCCTGTGGCCGATGTTATCATTTTTACATACATGGCATCGGCAATATCGGTGATGGAAGGATTGGATGCGGCGGCAAAATCTCTCAGCAACATCACCAATCCAATAATGGTACCCACAAAACCAAACAAGGGCGCTATACGTGCAATTACAGAAAGTACCGGTAAGTTTTTTTCCATCTTATAAATTTCAAGTTTACCAATATTATCCATATTACGTTCTATGGCATCAATGGGTTTCCCTATCCGCTGAATGCCTTTGTCGATCATTTTTGCTACTGGATTAGGTGTATTTTTTGCCAGGCTACGAGCCGCTGATACATTACCATTGATGATATTATCTCTGATGATGTTCATAAAATTATCATCTATTTTACTGGCTTTGCGTATGGCAATAAGCCGCTCAATAAAAAAGAAAATTGCCATCGCCATAAATATAGCAAGCGGTATCATTAATACTCCGCCTTTTACCAACAATGCAAAAAGTGATTCTTTTCCTGAGGTTGAAGCTGCAACACCTGTACTATCAATCTGTAATAAAATATTAAACATGTATGCCGGTTTTTAGTTTATTGTTTGCCTTTCTAGAATTGTGCCAAAGCTATTCAATTCTGCAATGAAACGAAACAAATTTACAATAGCTGCATAACAAAATGTTAATCTTATTTATAAATGTTAAAAAATAAAATGCCGGGCAAACTTTAATGAGCATTTTTAAATGCTCATTAATTATTACCCGGCTTAAAAATTTATACAACTTATTTATCTACGTCCATTATCTACGTCCATCTGTTGCATGGCCATAATTTGTCGCATTGTTTTTTCCATTCCATCACTGCTGCCATCCAGAAAAATAACATTTCCCTTACCATACTCAGCAAAATTTTTAATGGCTTCTGTCCACATACTAAATAAAATTACATTGGTATCTAAATTGGCTTGTTTCATTTCTGCAGCAGCCTGGCTCATACCTTTTGCCACTTCTTCCCTAAATAAAGCAACTCCCTGGCCACGTAATTGTGCAGCCAGCCTTTCAGCTTCAGCAGCAATTTTTATTGAATTACCTTCGGCTTCAGCGGCTTTGGTTTTAGTAATTAACAATGCCTGGCCTTCGTTTTCAGCAGCCGCTTTTAAATTATTACTGGCAACTACTTTACTCATACTTTCTATAATGGCCTGGTCAAAAGTTATGTCGTTTATTTGCAAGTCTTGCAGGTGGTATCCCCAATCTTCAAGCGATAAGTCAACATGTTCTTTTACAAATTCTACAATATCTCTTCTTAATCCTAAAATTTCTGATTGGCGTCTTGTAGCAACAAATGCTCTTATATTTCCCTCAATGGTACGCACCAATGCCTGCATCAGGTCTTTATCGCTAATAAATTTAAATGCTACTTTTTGTATCGTTTCGGGATGTTCGTTTTGAACTGAGTACAATAACATGGATTTAAAATATACATTAGCCTGATCTATTGTTACTGCTTGAAACTCCAGTTCTACCGACCGGTTTTGGATACTTACTTTTTTGTTTATTTGCTCCAGGAATGGAATCTTAAGATTTAACCCCGGGCGCATGATACGGCGATATTTACCGAACATCGTAACCACTCCTATATATCCCTGGTTAATTGTTACAAAACAGCCAAAAAAAGCCAGAACAAGCACAATGAGCCACCAATAATCTTGAATAAATTGCATAGTTATAAATTTTGTAATTGAAGATATAGTTTTTTTAATATTGTAAACCTAAAACTTTATATATTGTTTGAAAAATAGTTGATATTAAAATAAAAAAAATAAAATGATTGAAATTGTTAGAGCCGTTATTACAGATGCTCAATTGCTTGAAGTGATTGGTAAACAAGCTATACTTGAATCGCATGGCCATAGCGCACCCAAAGCAGATATGGATGCTTATGTAAATAAAAATTACAATGCTGATTTTTTTGAAGCTGATATAAGCAATTCTGCAAATATTTATCACATCATGTATTATGATAAAAAGCCAGCAGGTTATTCAAAAATTATTTTTAATTATCATCATGCTAACGTAAAGCAACAACATGTTACAAAACTTGAAAGGCTTTATGTGTTGGAAAAATTCCTTGATTTAAAATTAGGCAAAGAGTTATTCAATTTTAATTTGCAGTTATCTAAAAAAAATAACCAGCAGGGTATGTGGCTGTTTGTTTGGATAGAAAACCCAAGAGCAATAAAATTCTATCTTAAAAATGGATTTAAAATCATCGGCAACCACAATTTTATAATTTCAGAAACACATTCAAACCCTAATCATGTTATGTTTTTGCAGTATTAATTGCGTTCTTCCCAAATCATTGCTACATGCACAATTGTTTCGGCAGCTTTAGCCATATCTTTTATGCCAATCCATTCTAATTTGCTGTGTATATTTTGCATACCTGTAAAAATATTAGGGCATGGCATTCCTATATAACTAAATCGGCTACCATCGGTACCGCCACGTATGCTTTCTTTTTTTACAGTAAGGCCGGCCCTTTGTATAGCTTCCTCTGCATAAGCAGCTACCTGTGGGCAGGTATCCAATACCTCTTTCATGTTTCGGTATTGCTCTTGTGCTACATATTCCATAGTTGCACCGGGGAACTTTGCAATTATTTCTTTTGCAATTTTTTTTAATCGTTCGTGGTGCTGTTGTAAGCCATTCAATGTAAAATCTCTAACTATAAATTGTATGGTAGCTTTTTCTGCAATACCATTTACGGCAGTAGGGTGTACAAAGCCTTCTCTTTTTTCTGTTGTTTCGGGGCTCCATTCATTTTTGGGCAATGCATCTAAAACGGCACCGGCCACTTTTAATGCATTCACCAATTTATTTTTTGCATAACCAGGGTGTACAATCACACCATATATGGTTATCTCGGCGCCATCGGCACTAAAGGTTTCGTCTTCCAGGCTGCCGGCTTCGCCACCATCCAATGTATAACCATATTTTGCACCCAGTTTATTCATATCTACTTTGGCCGTACCCTTCCCTACTTCTTCATCGGGTGTAAATAATATTTTAATATCGCCATGTTTAATAGCTGGGTTTTGTATAAAAAATAAGGCTGCTTCCATAATTGCAGCCACACCGCTTTTATCATCGGCACCTAATAAGGTTGTGCCACTTGTTGTAATAATACCATTGTTGATATGGTTTTTTAAATAAGGAGAATCGCTCATTCGCAAAACCTGTGTAGTATCATCGGGTAATACAATATCTTCTCCGTTGTAATAACGATGCAGTATGGGTTTTACATTAGTACCGCTGCAATCGGGCGCTGTATCTACATGAGCACAAAAACAAATTGCGGGTATGGTTTTTTTATCGCTGTTTGTAGGAATGGTAGCATAAACATAACCAAATTCATCGGTTGATGCATCAGTAATACCCATACCGTATAATTCTTTAAGCAACAGCTTACTTAAGTTTTTTTGTTTTTCTGTTGTGGGATGTGAGGTACTGGTTGGGTCGCTTTGAGTGTCTATCTGCACATAACGTATAAACCGTTCGGCAATACTATCGGGGCTAATTTGAATCATAATTTTAAAACTTGTAGTAGTAAAATTAAGGAATATGAAAATAAAAGGCAGCTTACTTTCGTAAACTGCCTATATGTTTTACTTTTTTACTTTACTAATCAATCTCTACTAACTCAATATCAAAAACCAATTCTTGACCGGCTAAAAAATGATTGGCATCTAAAACAACTACATCATCTTTTACATCTATCACCAGTACCGGAACCGGTTGGCCTGCCTGGTTACTTAATGTTAATTGCATACCGGGTTCCAGTTTCATGTCGGCTGGTACATTTGCTTTTGGAAATTCAATTACAGCTTCTTCGCTTCTTGGCCCATAACCATCTTCTGGAGTAATGTTAATGGTTTTCTTATCGCCAATATTCATGCCTGGCAATGCTGCGTCAAAACCTTTAATCATTTGTCCTGCACCAACAGTAAACTCCAAAGGCTCTCTGCCAATTGAAGAATCAAACTGTTCGCCATTAACTAATTTACCTGTGTAGTGAACTTTTACTACATCTCCTGCTTTTACCTGTTTCATAATTTTGATTTTGTTTTGCCCATCCTTAATAAAGGTTTAGGCGATTTAATTTTTTTTTATCCGGCAGCAATGCTGCTATGATGCTTTAGTTGCGTCGCACTCTTGTACATTTCATCTTTATTGAACTTAAAAAAGAAGATAATAAAGGGTACGTTTCTTTAAAACGGCTGCAATTTACCATATATTATGCTATCAAATGAAAAGTTTTTATGAAATTAGCTGTATGAAAAAAAACATATTCTTCTTAATTGCATTTTCGCTTAATGCTACATTCATTTTCTCTCAAGCAACTGTAATGCCAGGTGCCGAACGTATGAATGTTTACCTACCATTATTAAAAGGCAAGGCTGTAGCGGTTTTTGCCAACCAAACCAGTATGGTAAAAAATACACACCTGGTTGATACGTTGCTTAGCAGCGGTATTAATGTGGTAAAGATATTTGGCCCCGAACATGGATTTAGGGGCGATGCCGACGCTGGAGAACATGTAAAAGATGCAAAAGATAAAAAAACCGGATTGCCGGTAATAAGCCTTTATGGTAATCATAAAAAAGCTACCGCCGAAGATCTTAAAGATGTGGATGTTTTAATATTCGACATACAGGATGTGGGTGTTCGATTTTACACTTATATTTCTTCATTGCAATATTATTTGGAAGCGGCCTTAGAAAATCATAAACCTTTATTGATATTAGACAGGCCAAACCCCAATGGGTTTTATGTTGATGGGCCGGTGCTTGACATGAAGTATAAAAGTTTTGTGGGTATGCAACCTATTCCCATCGTTTATGGCATGACGATTGGAGAATATGCACTTTACCTTGCCGGTGAAAATCTTTTATCAAAAGAAGCCAATGCCATAAATGCTTATAATATTACCACTAAACCAACTGCAGATACTCCATTTCATGTTCAAATAATCAAATGCAAAAATTACGATCACCATACAAAATATATTTTACCGGTAATGCCTTCCCCCAATTTAAAAACCATGCAAAGCATATACTTGTATCCCTCAACATGTTTTTTTGAAGGTACTGTTTGTAGCGAAGGAAGAGGAACAGATATGCCTTTCCAGGTTTTTGGCCACCCCAACTTTCCTAAAAACCTCTATAGCTTTATCCCCAAACCTAATGCAGGCGCAAAAAATAGTAAATGTTTTTACCAAACCTGTTATGGATGGAACCTGGGCGGAACCAATGAAGAAGTTTTAAAACTGGTTGACAATAAAATTCAACTTAAATATCTTATTAATGCCTATAAATTATTTCCTGGCAAGGATAGTTTTTTTCTGAAAAATAATTTCATCAACAAACTTGCCGGCACCGACAAGTTAATGCAACAGATAAAAGAAGGTAAATCAGAAGCAGAAATACGAAAGAGCTGGGAACCTGCTTTAACAGCGTTTAAAGAGAAAAGAAAAAAATATTTACTATACGCCGATTTTAATTAATACTCAATGACGGTTACTGTTGCAAAAAAAATTACAGAATTAAGGATTGTATTTATGGGTACTCCAGAATTTGCCGTAGCATCGCTGGATGCATTGGTAAAAGCAGGATGCAATATTGTGGCCGTAATAACTGCGCCTGATAAGCCTGGTGGCAGAGGAATGCAGATACAACAAAGCGCCGTAAAAAAATATGCTACTGAAAATAATTTATTGGTATTACAACCAGAAAAATTAAGGAATGCACATTTTATAGAAGAACTTAAATCTTTAAACGCCGATTTGCAAATAGTAGTTGCATTTAGAATGTTGCCCGAAGTGGTATGGAATATGCCTCCTATGGGCTCGGTAAACCTTCATGGCAGCTTATTACCACAATACCGTGGCGCTGCACCCATTAACTGGGCTGTTATTAACGGAGAAAAAGAAACAGGTGTAACCACTTTTAAACTTAAACACGAAATTGATACCGGCGATATTTTATTACAGGAAAGTTTTGCAATTGCTGAAAATGAAAATGCAGGTGAAGTACACAACAAGATGAAAGATATAGGAGCAAAGTTGCTTGTTAAAACGGTAAAAGGATTGGCAGAAGGAAGCATATCAGAGGCGCCACAAAATTTAGGGTTAAAAGTTAAAGACTCAGCATTAAAACATGCTCCCAAAATATTTACAGAAACCTGCAGCATTAACTGGAATAAACCCGTTGAAGAAGTATATAATTTAATTAGGGGCCTGGCGCCCTACCCTACTGCTTTTACTATTTTAAACGGAAAGAAATTAAAGATTTATAAAGCAGAAAAAATAATTAAAAAGCCTATTTCGGATGTTGGTAAATTTGAAACCAACCACAAAACTTTCCTGCAATTTGCTGGTAACAACGGTTATATTTCCATTTTGGAGCTACAATTAGAAGGAAAAAAAAGAATGGAAGTGGAAGAATTTTTAAGAGGATATCGTTTTACAACTTAAAAACAAATGGCGGGATAACCCGCCATTTGCAAAAAATTTTTTTTCAAACTATCTCACTTTCATTTTTTCAAGCATTGCAGCGCTAATAGCAGCTTTTGGCACTATTAAACTAATAGTATTTATGGCAAAATATGGTAAGGAAACATGTATATAACCTTTATCGGGCCCTACATTACCCCACGAATTTTTTACTTTAAAAAAATCTTCTCCATTTACTCCTTTTTCAATACCGGTAATATGCATCAGGTGATCATCTTGTGTAATTAATTCTTCAAAAAGTGTTTGGCGCAAATCTGCATCCCAACTAACTTCTGCCGGCCCTCCATTTGCAAATATGGAATTTTCACCACTATTATCAGCTTGTTCCATTTTCTTTTTTACTTCGGGATCCATGGTTTGGCCTTTGCCATTGTTTCCATTTCTCATATTGCGGATAGTTACTTTTTTAAATGCATTGATAGAAGTATCATCAAGCAAGGCTATCCCTTTATTTTGCTTAAATCCACTATTAGATACATCAGCATCCCACAAAATAGAGTAGCCTTTGTTTAATGCATCTTTAGTTACCTGTATCATTTCATCGAGCGGTAAATTAATATATGCACCATTACTGAAATTATCCGGCACTTCAATAATAAACGGTTCGTAATATGGATGGTGAGTAAAAGATGTGATGTTAACATAATCGTTAGCATTAAACTGCAGAACGGATTTTGCAAAATTCTGTGCTGTGTATTTTACGCCTTTATATTCAAATTCGGTAGGAGGCTTTCCCAATGCATCATCCAGTATTTGTGTAAAACCATCCATCCAGTTTAGCGGCAAAGGTACCTGTTGCAATAGCCCATCAAGATATTTTTTTAAGTTTGAAATAAGCTCTTTGTGGTTATGCAGGTACTGGCCATTTTTTAAACCACTGTAAGCCGACTCTGGCATTGCGCCATAAGTGGCAATAGCCCGTATCTGATCATGTCCCAGTCCGCCCTGGCTAAATTGTGCATGCCCCTGGCGCAACAGATAGTTTCTTGCTTTTTCTTTATACATATTACGTACAGTAAACATTTCACTTAAATCAAATTCGCCCAGGTTATTTTTTAATGCCTGACTTTCAACCAATGAAGTGGTAGAAAAACTCCAGCAGGTTCCGGTAGCTGCCTGGTTTTTTACAGGTGTTGCTGCGGCTTGTTTTACAACAACAAAGCCTGGCATAGCCTGCTTCATAGATGCATTTGGCGTATTGTCCTGTGCCGATGCGGTAAACATCAGAAAACTGGCTGAAACAAAAAACAAAAAGCTTCTTTTCATAAATATTATTTTGAGTAATTGAGTAAACAATTAAAGTTATTTTCTGCAGCCCCAAGCTCATCTGCTGCAGCATTACTGATAATTATTGAAAGGTTATTATTTTGCTGAATATCGGGTATCAAATCTAACACTTTAGCAAATACAAATTTATTGTTTGCAGGATTGGTTATCTTAATAATAGTACCGGGTGCAGCTATATTGTGCAAACAATAATATTTACTATCCGACCAGCCACTTGTACTTTTAAAAATACCTGCATTGGCTTCTTCTTTTACCTGTTCGCCTTTTTTTTCCTGGTTTTCAAATATCATTTTAAATACACCGCCTTTCATTTTTTTAACCGATTCTTTTTTCGCATCAGTGATAGTTACTTCGGGTTCAACTGCTTTTTTAACAGGGTTTGTTGCTTCCCTATCAGGCTCTTGCTGTGTTTTTACTGGAGTGGTTGTTTTTTCTATCTTTTTATCGGGTGCTTTTTCGGTTTGTATATTTTTTTCCTGTACCTGGTTTACAGCCACATCGTTTGAAACAATAGTTGTACCAATACCATTTTTTGCAAGTTCCGATAATTCTTTTTTTACTTTTAAATACCCGATAATTAATGTAGTTCCTTTTTTTACTGTCTCTCCTTTTATTTTATTCCATCGTTTTAAAGTTTCTAACGATAAACCGTTATAGTTATGTGCAACCCGGTACAAAGTTTCTTTATCTTTTAAAGTATGATAAACAGGAACGAAAGTTTCATCAACTTCTGCATTGCCATTTTGAAAAAATTCGGTGCCGATAGGTATTTTAAGATTTTGTCCGAGTGTTAATCCTCCTTCCAATTGTAGTTTATTAAATGGCGCTATCTCCCGTGGGCTGATGTTATAAATTCGTCCAATACTGTAATAATTTTCTTTGGGTTGCACTTTATGATTGACATACAAATTTGGCGATACTCCTTCTACAAAAAGTTTTTTTTCCTGTGCCCAGGTAAATGTTGGAATTAATAAAAATAAAAATAATAGTTTATACATGCCGGATAATTTATCGTTGCAAAGAAACGAAAATATTATTTGTGATAAACCATATCATTTGTTAAGGATACGCCATACCGCAGGATAATAATTATTAATGCGGTTGCCTATAACTTTTACCCAGCCCAGTGGTAAATTATTATAAGTAAGCAATAACCATCCTTTGCCGTTCAAATCAATTTTAATTTGTTGTTTACGTAAATATTGAAGGGCAGTTTCCTTATCAACCTCTAACTTATTTATTAGCGGATTAATAATATTACTCACTGCAAGCTCATGTAACGGTATCAATTCATTTCTGATGATAGTTCCTAATTTTACACCTGCTTTTTTTATATATAAAGCAGATTGTATGATTGTTAAATCGTTTTCAAATTGTGTGGGCAAGGCAATCACTTCTTCATTTTGCCTGAAAAAGAAAAAATTGCTGCTGTTGATTAGATAAGGTTTTAAAATTTCAATCTCTTTTAAAGATAGCTTTTCAATTTCCTTTTTATTTTTTATATGTTTTTTTATGTGTTGATTTCTATTTTCAATCGGTTCTCTTTTTTGAAATGCAGCAATAAAAAAACCTTCCCCTTTTACTTTATCCGGATAAAAACGATAACCGAATGCCTTATTTTTTTCAGAAACAGTTTCAATAATACCCCATTTTTCATCAAGCTTAACATGTAAGCTTTTAAGTGTGGGTTCTTCATTTTCTAAAAAGCATTCATCTAAAATCCAATCTAAAATATCTTCATCTTCCTGCTTCGAATAAGAACAAGTTGAATAAATTAAAATGCCATCAACTTTTAACGATGGCAGGATATTGGCCAATATCCTCTGTTGCCTTTGTGCACAAAGCGTTACATTATCTTCACTCCATTCATTAATAGCATTTATATCTTTCCTGAATAAACCACTGCCGCTGCATGGCGCATCTACAATAATCATATCAAAATAATCCTGCAATTTTTCAAAGTCTTTTGGATCGTTATTGGTAACAATCACATTGGCAGCTCCCCATTTGCTGATATTTTCTGATAAGATTGTAACCCTGGTTTTTATTACTTCGTTACTAATTAATAAACTATCTGCCGATAAGATAGATTGAATTAAAGTAGATTTTCCTCCCGGCGCAGCACACAGGTCTAATACTTTTAGTGGTTTTGTAAGTTCGGCAGTTTGTTTTATTACTTGTTCCAAAAACATGCTGCTTGCTTCTTGCACATAATAAGCGCCAGCATGAAAAAGCGGATCTAAGGTGAATGAAGGACGTTCTTTTAAATAATAACCATTGGTACTCCATTGAACCTGTTCATCTATTTCAAAATTTGAATCTTGAATTTTTAGTTTCTTTGGATTTAGGCGAATAGAAGTAATTGGTTGTTCTTGCTCATGTGCGTTTATAAAAGCTTCTTCGGTAAAGCCAGGTATGTTTTGTATTGATTGTAAAAATGCAATAGGTAAACTCAAATGGAATATTTATACAAGTTTAGAAAGACGATTGAAAAAAATGAATTACAGTATTAAACCATTTTCACCTCTGCACATAAATCCTGCAATACTTTTTTTGCATCGCCAAAAAGCATTGAAGTTTTGGGTTGAAAGAAAAGTGCATTTTCTATTCCGGCATAACCTGGTTTCATGCTTCGTTTATTTACAATAACTGTTTTGGCTTGTTCTACTTCCAAAATGGGCATTCCGTATATGGGTGAACCGGGATCGTTTTTTGCTGCAGGGTTTACTACGTCATTAGCACCTAAAATGAACACCACATCGCAATTTTTAAACTCTTCATTGGCATCTTCCATTTCAAGAAGTTTTTCATAAGGTACATCAGCTTCGGCCAGCAATACATTCATGTGGCCGGGCATACGGCCCGCCACCGGATGAATAGCATATTTTACTTCAACACCCTTATCTTCCAGTATTTTTTCCAGTTCATGACATACATGCTGAGCTTGTGCTACAGCTAATCCATAACCCGGCACTATCATCACTTTATTTGCATAATTCATCACCATTGCTGCATCGCTTAAACTAATTTCTTTTATATGCCCCTGCACAGCATCAGCATTTGCCGAACTTGAATTTTTATTGCCACCAAACGAGCCAATGAGCACATTCAATAATGAACGATTCATTGCTTTACACATTAAAATAGTAAGCAGTGTACCAGCAGCGCCAACTAAAATACCGCCGGTAAGCATTACTTTGTTATCATATAAAAAACCGCCACATGCTGCGGCAACGCCGGTAAAAGAGTTGAGCAAAGAAATTACTACGGGCATATCGGCACCGCCTATCGGCATCACAAAAAACACTCCATACAATAATGCCAAGATTAAGATAACATACAGCAAATAAATTTGAGTAGGATTGTAAACCAGGTATGCACCGGCAGCCAATGTAACCGCAAGTATCAGTAGGTTAAGAATATTTTGGCCCGGAAAACTGAAATCTTTTACACTACCGTTTAATTTTCCCCAGGCTATCATACTACCGGCAAATGATACCGAGCCAATGATTAATCCTAAAACAATAATTAAAACAGTTGGTTGTGCAACATCTAAAGTTGTAATGCCTTCTGCCAGTTCTTTTGATAAATGATTAAACTCTACCAGTGAAATCAGCGCTGCACAAGCACCACCCATTCCGTTGAACATGCTCACCATTTCGGGCATGGCGGTCATTTTAACTTTTTTTGCCGCAAGTGTACCTATAATTCCGCCAATAAGCAAACCGCCAAATATCCATTCGTAATTATGTAATTTATATCCTTCGCTTTGGTACAAAAAGATTGTACCTACAATGGCAATAGTCATCCCTGCTGCAGCAATAAGATTTCCCCTGCGTGCTGTTGCAGGATTAGAAAGCATCTTAAGCCCAAGTATAAATGTTACCGAAGCAACTAAATAACAAAGTGTAAGTATATTAAATTCCATAAGTTAAATTCTAATAACAAAAATTTATCCCTTCTTTTTCTTGAACATTTCCAGCATCCTGTCGGTAACTACAAAACCGCCTACCACATTTAATGTACCTACTATCACTGCTAAAAAACCTAATATCAAAGCAAGATAATTATCAGCCTCGGCCTTGCCCATAACAATTATGGCACCTATGATAACCACACCATGTATAGCATTTGCGCCACTCATTAATGGAGTGTGTAATACACTTGGCACCCTGCCTATTACTTCAATACCAACAAATATCATCAGTATAACGATATATATAATTTGTTGATTGGTTGAAATCCAGTTTAAAATATTTTCCATAAAAATTATTTAATAAGATTTTTAATACGGTCATTTTTTATTTCACCTTCATGCACCACACAAGTTCCTAATACCAGGTCATCTTCAAAATTTAAGTTGAAAACACCTTCTTTATTTATCATCAACTGCAAAAAATTCAGTATATTTTTTCCATACAATTTACTGGCATCGCTTGGCATAGTGGCTGCTAAACCTGAGTTACCAACAATACTTACTCCATTATACATTACCGTTTCATTGTTTTTTGTAAGTTCAGTATTGCCTCCTGTTGCAGCGGCCAGGTCAATAATTACCGAACCGTTTTTCATGGCATCAATCATGGATGTTGAAATTAATATAGGAGCTTTTTTTCCTGGTATTTGTGCCGTGGTTATAACAATATCGGCTTGTGCAATACGCTCTGCTATCTTTGCTTTTTGCCGTTGTTGAAAATCTTCGCTTTGTTCAACTGCATAACCACCTGCTTTGCTGGCATCGGCTGCGCCATCCACTTCAATAAATTTTGCGCCCAGGCTCATCACCTCTTCTTTTACTGCAGGGCGTGTATCAAAAACTTCTACCACAGCGCCTAGCCTTCTACCAGTTGCAATTGCCTGCAACCCGGCAACACCAGCGCCCAGTATCAACAATTTTGCAGGCGGTATGCTTCCGGCTGCAGTCATAAACATGGGAAAATATTTTGGAAACAAATTAGCAGCCGTTAATACTGCTTTATATCCCGCAATATTTGCCTGGCTGCTTAAAATATCCATACTTTGTGCCCGGGTGGTACGTGGCAGCATATCCATGCTAAAAACAGTTATTCCGTTTTCAGCAAATGCTTTTATCAAATCTAAATTGTATAAAGGTTGATAAACGCCAAGAAGAATTTTTGTTTTTAAATTAATCAGATCTGATTGTTGTGTAGTATTTATCAATAATACAATATCACTTTTATTAATTACTTCGTTTCGTGATGTTATAATTCCTCCGGCTTCAGTATATTTTTCATCATGGGCAAATGCCAGTTCACCGGCGCCGGTTTCTATATAAACTTCAACATGCCATTTTTTTAAGATGCTGATATGTTCAGGAAGTAAGGATACCCTTGTTTCGGGAGATGGTTCTTTTAAAACGCCAATTATCATAATGCAATTATTGCAACTAAGATAGGAAAAATTAAAACCTTATAGTAAAATGTTGTTTAGTTTTAAAATCGGGATTAATAAAAACAATCCCCATAAAAAACAAATCGATGGTTAAAGTAACGGAAGCATGTTGTTTTATTTCCTGCCAGGCTGCTTCCATTTCGTGGCTCCAGTGTATATCATCAAATATAAAAATGGAGTTTAAAGTTGAGTATTTTAATAACTCCGAAAAATAGTGCAGCGTAGGTAGTTTTCGATGATTTCCATCAATAAAAGAAAAATGTATTTCTCTTATTGTAGATAAAAGTGGGGTTACTGTTTTTTCAAAATTACCTTCTGTTATTTGTATGTTTTTTAAATGCAGGTTTTCAAAATTTTGTTTTGCTATAGATGCAATAGCTGATGAGCCTTCGCAGGTATATACAACAGCTTGTGTATTTGCCATTGCCAGGTAGGCGCTGGTAATTCCAAATGAAGTGCCCAGTTCTACAATTGTTTGGGGATTGTAATATTTTACCATCCTATATAAAAGCTGTGCATACTTTTTGGCTTTTAGTGATGAAGCTGCAATATCTTTTACAATGCGCTGATTGGTTTTTATTACAGAGGAGCCTGCACCAAAATCTTCCACTTCAATAAGGGTCGAATTAAGAAGTAATTTTTTTCGTTGTTGTTCTATGTTTTGATAAACAGGATAAATCGATTTATCGTTCAACACATTTTTAATAAAATCAAAAACAAATGGAGAATGAGTGCCATGGCCTTTTCCGTTGGATGCGGTGAACCAATATTGTAAATATTTTTTTGCTAATTGAAATTTGCTGAACAATTAAAAATTATTTTGTAGTCCATACCTGGAATGAATAAGCATACTTGTGTTTTTCATCCGCCTTAAAATCATGGTTAGTTACTAACTGCCATCTACTTTCATCAATGGCCGGAAAAAAAGTATCTGCATCAATTGTAGTATGCACTCTTGTTAAATATATTTTATCAGCTACATCAATTGCCTGCTTATATATTTCGCCACCGCCAATTACAAATAATTCCTTACAATTTGTTTCGGCTGCTTTTTTAAAAGCATCTTGTAAATCTATTGCAACTATCACACCCTCGGCGGCCCAGCCAATTTGCCTTGTAATAACGATATTAATCCTGCCGGGCAAGGGCTTATTAACCGATTCATAAGTTTTACGACCCATGATGACGGGCATACCCCAGGTGGTATTTTTAAAAAATTTAAGGTCGTTGGGTAAACGCCAAAGTAACTGGTTGTTTTTACCAATGGCATTATTTTCGGCTGCGGCTACAATAAGAGAAATCATAAAAATTAAAATGTAAAAAGTAAAAATACGGAACTTATCGGGCTTGGCTATTTTACATGATTTACTTTGAACTTTTAATTTTTCAAAATTGTAAACTCAACCCTCCTGTTTTGTTGCCGTCCATCGGGATTATCGGATCCATCGGGGTTTGCATTTGGCGCTACCGGTTTGGTTTCGCCATAGCCATGCGATACAATCCTTGATGCGGCAATACCTTTTGATAAAATATATTCCATTACCGATCTGGCCCGGTTATCACTCAATGTCATATTATATTCATCGGAACCTTTGCTATCGGTATGTGCACTCATTTCAATTTCAATGTTTGGATATTCATTCAGGAAATTAACCACCCTGTCAAGTTCAACAAATGATTCTGGCCGTAAATTAAATTTATCAAAATCGAAGAAAACATTGTTTAACCTAAATACCTGGCCTATCTCAATAGGCGCTAAATACAGGTCTTTATGAATTTCTTTGTAACCGGCTTTTATCAGCGAATCTAAATTTAGGTTTTCTGAAATGGCAAAAAATTTATCTGCCGATGCCCTAATGCTATAATTTTTATCGTAGGGCAAAACTATTTTAAAAGATCCATCAACCGGGCTCGAAAGGCCAGTTCCTGCTTCATTACCATCGGGCAATGTTTGATATACCAGTGAAGCAGATAATGGCTCTTTTGTTTTTGCATTGTACACATTACCACTTACCAGTACAACAGGGTTTGGCATTACTTTCTCCAGAAGTTTTATACGCACAATATCGCTGGCGCCAAAAGCTCCATCGCTTGATGTTAAGTAAGCATATTCGCCTCCTGCATCCAATGTAAAAAAAGCTTCGGAACCTTCGGTATTGATAGGTTTGCCCACATTCACCGGGTCGCTCCATTTTGTCCAGCTGTCATCAAGCCGCTTACTCATCCAGATATCCATTTCGCCAATGCCTCCGGGCCTGTCGCTTGCAAAATAAAGGGTTACCCCATCGGCAGCAATAAACGGGCTCATCTCATTATAATCTGGCAGGTTTATCTTTTTACCCAGGCTTTTTGGCGCTGTCCATATATCATTGCCTTCTAAAAATGAAAAATAAATATCGTTATCAAAACTTCCTTTTTTATCAGTCATGTAAAACAATAGCACTTTACCATTATGCCCCATACTTGCGCCAAACTGAGGAGTGGCGCTAAACTTATTGAGGTTCCTGATTTTTAGCATCTCGGCGTTTGTCCAGCTATTGTCTTTTCTTTTATGCATCATGCTTAGGCCCATTCCTAAATATTGGCCATCAATAAATGCTCCTTTTAATAATAATGTATTTAAATCCGGCGAAATCCAATATACTGCATTGTATTGCGATGCGTTTGCTTTAGCGCTCAGGTGTTTTGCCTTATTCCATTTTCCTAAACTATCCCTGGTTGAATACCAGATATCCTGCGAATTGGGTACAGTTGCATATTGGATATTGGCAGGATCGTTTTGGCGTATAAAAAATAACAGGTTGCCATCGGCCGAAATGGTTGGCCGCATTTCGGGATGATAGGTATTGATATCTTCTCCCAGGTTTTCAACCTGTATTATGGTAGATGCTGTTATAACATTTTCTTTTTGCTCTTTTAAAAGCGTATCAGAAAGTAAATGTTGTTTTGGCTGTGCACTTGCACATAAAAAGCAGAAAATAAGTGAAAAAGAGGTAATAAATATTCTCATAAGACAGGTATCTTATGTAACAACGAAAAACTAAGGGAAATAATATGCCTACTTTAAATTAAACCGCAACCGGTGCTTTTATTGATGGATGGCATTGGTAATTCAGCAGTTCAAAATCTTCAAACGTAAAACTAAAAATATCCTTTATGGCAGTATTAATTTTCATTTTTGCCAGTGGAAAAGGCGTTCTGGTTAACTGCAATTGCGCCTGTTCAAAATGATTATTATATAAATGTACATCACCAAATGAATGAACAAATTCCCCGGCTTCCATATCACAAACCTGTGCAATCATCATGGTTAATAATGCATAAGATGCAATATTAAAAGGTACTCCCAAAAAAACATCGGCCGAGCGTTGGTACAATTGGCAACTTAAGCGGCTTTTTGTTTCTCCATTTAAAATATTTGCTGGTGTAACATAAAATTGAAAAAGGCAATGGCAAGGCATTAGTTTCATCTTTGGAAGGTCAGCAACATTCCATGCACTGATAATCATGCGCCTGCTATCGGGGTTTGTTTTTAAAGTATGGATAAGTTCTTTTACCTGGTCAACCTCTGCGCCATCGGCACCTGCCCAACTACGCCATTGTTTTCCATATACAGGCCCCAAATTACCTTCTTTATCGGCCCATTCGTCCCAAATTTTTACATTATGTTCTTTTAAATAATTGATATTGGTATCGCCTTGCAAAAACCACAGCAGTTCATAAATGATACTTTTTAAATGGCATTTTTTTGTTGTAACCAACGGAAAACCATCCACCAGGTTAAATCGCATCTGGTAACCAAAAACACTACGGGTACCGGTTCCGGTGCGGTCGCTTTTATCAGTACCGGTTTCTATAATATGTTTAACTAAATCTAAATATTGCTGCATAATTGCAAAGTAAATGAAAAGTTGAAAGTAGAAAGTTAAAAGTTATTAAGGGCTTATTATAAAATTGTCCGAAACCGTAAATGTTTGCCATTTAAGCCCAAACCGTTTTTTGTATCTTTGCACAGGAGAAAAAAAATGAGTACAAAAGGAAAAGTTTTAATGGCTATGAGTGGAGGTATTGATAGTACCGTAGCTGCTTTAATGCTTCATAAACAAGGTTATGAAGTAGTGGGCATTACTATGAAAACCTGGGACTATGCTACCAGTGTGGGCACTACCGGCAAAAAAGAAACCGGCTGTTGCAATTTAGATAGTTTTAATGATGCCCGTCAGGCAGCCGTGCAACATGGTTTTCCGCATTTTATTTTAGATATTCGGGAAGAGTTTGGCGATTTTGTTATTGAGAATTTTGTAGAAGAATACATTGCCGGCCGTACACCAAACCCATGCGTAATGTGCAACACCCATATTAAATGGAGGGCATTATTAAAAAGAGCCGATGCTTTGGGATGCCAGTATATTGCCACCGGGCATTATGCACAGGTACATCAACATACAAATGGACGTTTTTTTATACGCAAAGGAATTGATGACAGCAAAGACCAAAGCTATGCCCTGTGGGGATTACAACAAGATCTTTTAAGCCGAACCATACTGCCTTTAGGTTACTATCATAAAAAAGATATTCGGCAAATGGCACATGATTTTGGTTATCCGGAACTGGCTAAAAAAAATGAGAGCTACGAGATTTGTTTTGTACCTGATAACGATTATCGTGGTTTTTTAAAACGCAAAGTAGAAGGATTGGAAGAACGGGTTGCCGGGGGAAATTTTATTGATAAAACCGGCAAGGTGCTTGGCAAACATAAAGGCTATCCATTTTATACAGTAGGTCAAAGAAAAGGATTGGATATTGCATTAGGTAAACCAGCATTTGTTACTGAAATTTTACCAGAAACCAATACGGTTGTAATTGGAGATGAAATTGATTTAAATCGAACTGAGATGAAAGTTACCGGCCTTAACTGGATAAAATACGATGGCATTAGTGAAGGCATGGAAGCTACAACTAAAATAAGATATAAAGATAAGGGTGCATTAAGTAACCTTTATACATACGAAAATGGTATAAATGTTCGTTTTTACGAAGTTGTAAAAGGTGTAGCCCCAGGCCAAAGTGCTGTTTTTTATGAAGCTGATGATGTGATTGGAGGAGGAATTATCCAACGATCGGAGCAGCCTTTTGGCGTTTAATTGTATCTTTATTTGTAATATAATTGAAATTATGAGAAAGCAATTGCTTATACTGCTGGTTTTAACTATTGTTATTTTTTCGGCCTGTAAAAAAACTACAGAGGTTTATGAAACAAATACAGTAAGTGAATATTATCCCTTACAGGTTGGTAAATATATTACCTACAATTTAGATAGTACTGTATTTATAAATTTTGGTACCAAAGATACCATTATGAATTACCAGGTGAAACATGTGGTAGATGCTGAAATTACCGATAACCTGGGCAGGCCTGCTTACCGTATTATAAGATACATTCGAAAAACACCTGCCAATGCCTGGGTACCCGACAATACTTTTATGGCCATAGGTACCGAATTTACCATGGAGTTTGTTGAAAACAACATGCGTTTTATAAAATTAAAAGGACCTGTTAGAGATGAATACACATGGAAGGGTAATAGTTATATTGATTTAGGTACCGATTACAGGTATTTAGAAGACTGGGATTATACTTATGATAGTGTTAATGTAAGTCTAACCATTGGCGCATATACATTAGACAGTACTTTAAAAGTTAATCAGCTTGATGAAAGTGATGAAGTGATTGGAAATCCTGCCGATCCAAACAGTTATTCTGAAATTAATAACAGTACCGAAAAATACGCTAAAGGAATTGGTATGGTGTACCGTAATTTTTTACACGTAGAATATCAGCCAGCAACACCAGGCCGTGGCGCATACCGCATTGGCTATGGTGTAAGGTTAACGATGATAGATCATAATTAAATAAATATTCACCCTCAACCTTACTCTCATATTTCTGTATATAATCAGTAATTTAAAAAATTATTTCTTACGGCAAAAGGCTGAAAAATCTGTAGAAGGAATTTTATCTACACCTAATTGCCTAAGCATGGTAACCAGTTGCCCCCGATGATAAGTGGCATGGTTAAATACATGTTGTAACATTTGATATACCGGCATTTTTATTTGTTCTTTATTTCGTACATAAGCAAAAACATGTAATACCTGGTTTTCTGTTGCCCCACTTACCCATTCAACCCATTGTTGATTTTGTTTTGAAAACCGAGTGCTTAATGCTGCAAATGAACCAGTAAATGTTTCACTTTGTATTTCCGGGTGTTCAGCCAGTTTAAGCCGTTGCCACCATATTTCTTCTGCTTTCCATAAATGCTGCACGGTTTTATAGATGGATGGAAAACTACTTACCATCTCCCGGTTAATATCTTCTTCTTTTAATTTATTTATTACATCAAGCAATTGTTTATTTGCCCATACATTATAAGCGGCATATTGCTGTAATAATTCCTTCATGCTTTTGTGTATTTTTGGTTTTTGGTTCTGTAAATGCAGCCCCTAAAATTATCAATTATTAATTACACAATCATCAATTAACAAATGGAGAATAAAAAAAAATCATACAGTGGCTTTAGCTCGGTTGCCATACATGGCGGCCATCATAAAGACCCAAACTATGCTCACCTAACACCTGTTTATGCCAGCAGCACTTATATGTTTGATAATGCCGACCAGGGTATGAGAAGATTTAGCGGCGAAGAAAAAGGTTACATATACAGCCGCTGGGGAAACCCCACCATTACCGAAGCCGAAGAAAAAATTGCAGCGCTTGAAAGTTTTGGTATTTCCGATAATTATGGGCATGAAATTGAATTAAAAACAATTTTACACAGCAGCGGCATGGCGGCTATTAGTACGCTTATGATTGGTAATTTAAAAGCGGGTGATAAGGTATTAACACATTACTCTTTATATGGCGGTACACAGGAACTGCTTGATAAAATTTTACCTCCTTTGGGTATAGATGTAATTGTGGCAGATTTAAGAAACCTTGAATTAGCAACCACTGCAATTCATGCAGATGATAAAATTAAGATGCTTTACCTGGAAACACCCGCCAATCCTACTATCCAATGCGTTAGTATTGATGCTTTAACCAAACTGGCAAAAGCAAAAAATTTATTGGTAGCCGTTGACAATACATTTGCTACCCCATACCTGCAGCAACCTTTTAAATATGGTGTTGATTATGTTTTTCACAGCACAACAAAATTTTTAAATGGCCATGGTACAGCTATTGGCGGGGCTTTGGTTGGAAAAGATGTAGCACAGATGAATCAGCATATTACAAAAGTGCACCGACTGCTAGGCGCAAACAGCAACCCCTTTGATGCTTTTTTATTAACACAGGGAATAAAAACACTGGAAATAAGGATGGAACGACATTGTAAAAATGCAATGGAAGTAGCCCGTTTTTTAAACCAGCATACTGCGGTTAGCAAAGTTAATTATCTGGGTTTACCATCGCATCCCGATTTTGAAACCGCAGCTAAGCAAATGCGGCATCCCGGCGCTATGCTTAGTTTCGAAATGAAAGAAGGACTAACGGCAGCAAAAAATTTCATAGATAAATTAAAAATGTGTATCCGTGCGGTTTCACTTGGCACCTGCGATACATTAATATGCCACCCTGCAAGCATGACCCATTTTAGTGTACCCAAAGAAAAAAGAGAGCAGTATGGCATTTCCGATGGGCTAATACGCATGAGCGTTGGAATAGAAAATATAGAAGATATCATTACAGATTTAAAACAAGCGCTTGACTGATTAATGAATATGAATAAAAATGTTTTTGTAGCCTTTATTTATTTCGCTTTATCAACAGGTATTACCTGGTGGTTTGTAGATGCATGCCCTTTGTACACAAGCTTACAGCAAAAAATATTATCCATTGGTATTGCCGGAGCAAAATGGGGATTACAAATTGGCGCAGCATACTTTTTTCTTGCAGAAAAAAAATGGAGTTTCATTAAAAACATTGGATTCACCTGCACCGTTGGTTCTTTTATCCTCTTACCTTATCCAATTACTACTTTATTATTTAAAGAAGCACATGCACAGTTTTTTATTGGATCATTAATAGTTGCCGTTATTATTATGATTGTATTATACTTTTTAAGTGTTAAGAAATTAGCCATCCCGGTAAAATGGTTTTGGGGTTGGATGGGCTGCCTGGCAATTGCCATAATTTTACAACTAACCATAGTTTTTGAGGTAATAAAATTTTAAACCATGCCCATAACAATAAGAAAAGCTGTTAAAGAAGATTGCAAACGTATGATGGAACTTATACAAGAACTTGCTGTTTATGAAAAAGAGCCGAATGCTGTAACGGTTTCATTTGATCATTTTGTGCAATGTGGATTTGGTGAAAAGCCCGTTTGGTGGGCTTTTGTAGCCGAAGTGGATGGCAAGGTTGAAGGTTTTGCACTTTGGTACATACGATACAGTACCTGGAAGGGAACAAGGCTATACCTGGAAGACTTGCTGGTTACCGAAAAAATGCGTGGGCAGGGTATTGGTAAATTATTATTTGATAAATTGATTGAAGAATGTAAAGAAAAAAAATACAGCGGTATGATGTGGCAAGTGCTTGACTGGAACGAGCCTGCTATTAATTTTTATAAAAAATATGCTGCTGTAAGTATAGATGAAAGTTGGCTTAACTGTTCAATAAATTTTAATTGATGGTACCCATAAATATCCTTTCGGCTTCGCTTTAAACTACGCATTAGTTTATGTAAATTTGCAACCCTTAATGCACAGTAAAGAGATACAGTACAAGAGTGCGACGCCAATGAAGCTCAATAGATATTCAAAAGCCCGGCTCCAAAAAAAATATTATGGCGCAAAAAATAACAATGAACAGCAATGGAAGTTTGTCTGTTCCTGACAATCCCATTATCCCGTTTATAGAAGGTGACGGCATTGGCCCCGAAATATGGCAGGTGGCTCAAAAAGTTTTTGATGCTGCTGTGGAAAAAGCATATAATGGTAACCGTAAAATTGAATGGAAAGAGATGCTTGCCGGTGAAAAAGTTTTTCAGCTAACCGGCGAATGGTTGCCAGCCGAAACATTACAAACAGCCAAAGATTATATTGTTTCTATAAAAGGCCCATTAACTACACCTATAGGTGGTGGCATTCGTTCACTAAACGTTGCCATGCGGCAGGAACTTGACCTGTTTGCCTGCGTAAGACCCGTTAAATGGTTTAAAGGGGTTCCATCGCCGGTGGTACACCCCGATAATATTGATATGATAATTTTTAGAGAGAACACTGAAGACATTTATGCAGGTATTGAATGGAATGCCGGTTCGCCTGAAGCACAAAAATTCGAAAAATTTTTGATTGAAGAAATGGGTGTTAAAAAAATTCGTTTCCCTGGCGATAGCAGTTATGGAGTAAAACCGGTTTCATCTGAAGGATCCAAACGGTTGGTAAGAGCTGCCATTGATCATGCATTAAACAACAACCTCCCATCTGTATCATTGGTTCACAAAGGAAATATTATGAAATTCACCGAAGGTGGATTTAAAAAATGGGGATACGAAGTAGCCCGGCAGGAATATGCAGATAAAACCTTTACCTGGGACGAATGGGATGAACTGAAAAAAACACATGGCGAAGCACATGCCAATGAAATACAACGCAAAGCATTGCACGAAGGAAAACTTTTAGTAAAAGATATTATTGCTGATAATTTTTTACAGCAAATTTTGATTGCTCCTAAAGATTTTTCGGTAGTGGCCACTTTAAATTTAAATGGCGATTATATTTCAGATGCACTGGCAGCCGAAGTGGGCGGTATTGGTATTGCACCAGGTGCCAACATCAATTACAAAACTGGTTATGCAGTATTTGAAGCCACACATGGCACGGCACCAAAATTTGCCGGCACCGATAGTATGAACCCATCTTCGGTGATTTTAAGTGGATGTATGATGTTGGAATATATTGGCTGGAAAGAAGCTGCAGACCTAATTAGCGCTGCCTTGCAGGCTACAATCATGCGCAAAAGAGTTACTATTGATTTTTATAACCTGATGACCGGCGCCACTCTTTTAAAAACAAGTGAATTTGGTACAGAGATTATTTCCAATATGGGAGTAGTTGTGGGTGATGCACAATTAAAAAAGAGCAGTAGCTTATAATTAATTATTATTGATTGAATTTTTAGGTTGTATTTTTTGAATTTCGATTTTTAAATTTTTACTTTAAATATTTTTACAAAAATAAAAACTGCACTATGGCAAAAATTAAAGTTGATAACCCAGTGGTAGAATTAGACGGCGATGAAATGACCCGTATTATTTGGAAATTTATAAAAGATAAACTTATACTTCCTTATATGGAGGTTAATATCCAATACTTTGATTTGGGTATTGAGCACCGGGATGCTACCAACGACCAGGTTACCATTGATGCAGCTAATGCCATAAAGGCTTGTGGGGTTGGTATTAAATGCGCCACCATTACACCTGATGAAGCAAGGGTGGAGGAGTTTAAGCTAAAACAAATGTGGAAGAGCCCTAACGGAACCATACGAAACATACTTGATGGCACGGTTTTTCGTGAACCCATTGTTATGCAAAATGTACCCCGGTTAGTTACCAATTGGACAGCGCCTATCATTGTTGGCCGCCATGCTTTTGGCGATCAGTATCGGGCAACCGATACAGTGATTAAAGGCAAAGGAAAATTAATGATGACCTTTACACCCGAAGATGGTAGCGAACCACAGGTTTTTGAAGTTTATAATTTTAATGGCGATGGTGTTGCGATGAGTATGTACAATACCGATGAAAGTATCATTGGCTTTGCCCGTAGCTGTTTTAATATGGCTTTAAGCAAAGGATGGCCTTTGTATCTTTCTACAAAAAACACCATCCTTAAAAAATATGATGGACGTTTTAAAGATATTTTTGAAAACATTTATCAATCAGAATTCAAATCGAAATTTACAGAAGCTGGTATTGTGTACGAACACCGCCTGATAGATGATATGGTAGCCAGCGCTTTAAAATGGAATGGCAATTTTGTATGGGCATGTAAAAACTATGATGGCGATGTACAAAGCGATACAGTGGCCCAGGGTTTTGGATCGCTGGGTTTAATGACTTCTGTATTGGTTACTCCCGATGGAAAAATTATGGAAGCAGAAGCTGCACATGGTACTGTAACACGCCATTTTAGAGAGCATCAAAAAGGACGGCCAACTTCTACCAATCCTGTAGCATCAATTTTTGCATGGACAAGGGGCCTTGCCTTCAGGGGTAAATTAGACAACAACCAACCACTTATTGATTTTTGCCACGCATTAGAAACAGTATGTATTGAAACGGTAGAAAGCGGCAAAATGACAAAAGACCTGGCAGTTTGCATTCATGGAAATAAAGTAAACCATGGTGAACATTATTTATACACCGAAGAATTTTTAGATGCCATTGATGAAAATTTGAAAAAGAAAATGGGGCTTTAAAAAACAACTTAACAATAATATAAAAACTACCTCTATTAAGATAAGGCGCTTTTCTTTATCTTTATTTAGATATATGGGCATTGTTTTAATACCCTTGCCAACAAATAAGGCATTTTACTTTTACACAAAAGCATTCAATAAATAATACCTTCTGCAATAATTTTCGTTGTTGTTTGGTTACAGTAACTCACATAAAGTGAAGAACTATAAAAAAAATAACAGATGTTAGAATATTTTTCACATTTACTGCAACAATTTGAAACCCCTTTGAAAAATCCGGTTTTAATTTTTTCGTTAATACTTTTTATTATCCTGCTTTCTCCCATTCTGTTAAAAAAGTTGAATATCCCTGGAATTATAGGTTTAATCATATCGGGTGTAATTATTGGCCCGCATGGTTTAAATATTTTAGAAAAAAATTCGGCCATCGATCTTTTTTCAACAATTGGCCTTTTATACATCATGTTTATTGCAGGGCTTGAGCTTGACCTTAATGAATTTAAATCAAACAGGTTCAAAAGCCTTGTGTTCGGATTCTTCACTTTTATTTTTCCATTAGCTGTGGGGTTTCCGGTTTGTTATTATTTTCTTCACTACGATTTTAATGCCAGCTTTCTTACAGCAAGCATGTTTGCAACACATACGCTGGTAGCTTATCCTATTGTAAGCAAATTGGGTGTATCTAAAAACCAGGCCGTAGCAATAACGGTTGGCGGTACCATACTAACCGATACTGCCGTACTTATCATACTGGCAGTAATAATGGGAAACAGCCAGGGCAACCTCAATCATTTCTTTTGGATAAGGCTTGGCTTATCGTTAACCATTTTTTCTTTAATCATGTTTTTAGTGATACCCAGAATTGCAAAATGGTTTTTTCGAAAGCTTGAAAGTGAAAAACATTCTCATTATATTTTTGTGCTTGCTGTTGTTTTCTTTGCAGCTTTTTTAGCAGAAGCTGCCGGTGTAGAATCAATAATTGGCGCTTTTGTTGCCGGGCTTGCATTAAATAAACTAATCCCTCATTCATCTGCCTTAATGAACCGAATTGAATTTATAGGCAACTCATTGTTCATACCCTTTTTTCTAATTAGTGTGGGCATGTTGGTAAATGTAAATGTAATATTAAATGGCCCTACCGCATTATTAGTAGCTGCCACTTTAACTATAGTATCGTTATTTGGTAAATGGATTGCCGCATTTTTTACACAGATCATTTTCAAGTACACATCATCTCAAAGACAACTTATTTTTGGCTTAAGCAGCTCACATGCCGCTGCCACCCTTGCAGTTATTTTAGTAGGATTTAATGCCGGTATTTTGGATGAAAATATCTTAAACGGAACCATCATATTAATTCTTATAACTTGTATTGTTGCATCATTTGTAACAGAAAAAGCAGGTAAAAAAATTATACTTGAAACAGATGATACTGCCGACCTGAAAAAAATTAACGGTTTTAATAATGAGCATATTTTATTGCCAACAATAAATATTGAAAACATTGAAAAGCTGCTTGACCTTTCAATCTTCTTGAAAGATAAATCATCAGCCAACCCGGTATCTATACTTTCTGTTGTTTCAAACAACGAAGAGGCAGAATTAAATATAATTAAAGCCAAAAACAAATTACAGGAATTTGTTCACCAGGCATCTGCATCAGAAACTAAAGTAAATGTTATAACTACCATAGATCACAATGCAGCGAGCGGCATAATCCGAATATCCAGGGAAATCATGTCAAACATCATCATCCTGGGTTGGCCACAGCGTATAGGTATTTTGGATAAGCTTATTGGCGATAAAATGGATAGCATCTTAAACAATACAGATAAAACCTTATTCATTTGCAGTATAGAAAAGCCACTCATCTTACACAAAAGAATATTTATTGTGGTACCTCCTTTAGCCGAACGAGAATATGGGTTCCAGATATGGTTATCAAAAATTGTAACACTGTCGCAGGAACTGAGCATACCTATAATATTGTATAGTAACACATCAACAAAAAATGCCGTTGAAAGGTTCATAAAAAAATCAAAAGCATCTGCAACTGTACACACCGAATTATTTGAAAGCTGGGAAGATTTCCTCATCATATCAAGAAATATACTGGTAGATGACCTCTTTATTTTAATTTCTGCACGTAAAGGCTCTACTTCTTATATGAGTTTGCTGGAGAACCTACCAACTAAAATTGAAAAACATTTTACCACAAACAGTCATATCGTAATTTATCCTCAGCAATATGACCAGGACTACATTACAGAAGGGTATGAAGATATTTCTGCAGAACCTATAAATAAAAGTATTGAAACCATTCAAAAATTAAGTAAGGGTATAGCTAATATTTTTAAAAGATAATTGCTTGGTTATTGTGCACAAGTTACATTGTTATGAATGGTTTTTTAAAAATCTATTATTCATGCTTTGCAAAAAACAATTTGAATGACACAACTTATATCCAACGATCCGCTTCATGGCAAAACACTTGAAATGATTGTAACACACCTGGTAGAAATGTATGGGTGGGATGAATTAGGAAAACGAATCCGTATCAACTGTTTTAGGGATAACCCAAGTATAAACTCTAGTCTGAAATTTTTACGAAAAACACCCTGGGCAAGAAAAAAAGTAGAAGAGCTGTATGTAAATGGATAAAATTTACGACCGTTTTCTGTAATTAAAAACAGCCCAGACATTAAACAAAATACCTAAACCCAGTACCGAAAAAAACTGAATTTTCACATCTGTAAAACTGCTTCCTTTTAAAATAATCATCCTTATCACTTCTATAAAATAAGCAACAGGATTTATTTTGGTTATGAGTTTAGCCCAATCGGGCATACTTTCAATAGGAGTATATAAACCGCCAAGCAACATAAACAGCATGATCACAAAAAAACTAACAAAAGTTGCCTGGGTTTGAGTTTCGGCAAAAGTAGAAATGAGTAAACCAACACCTAACACAGTAAAAAGGAATACAACACCAAATAAATATATCAATGTTAAACTTCCCACCGGAACAATATCGTAAACCAGCCACGAAATAAGTAAACCCAAAGTAAGTGTAACCAGTCCCATAATCCAAAAGGGAATAAGTTTACCTAATATAAACTGTAATTTGGTTATAGGAGAAACATTAATTTGTTCGATGGTTCCTATTTCTTTTTCATGTACAATATTTAATGCAGCCATTATACTGCCAATTAATGTAAGCAGTGTAACTAAAATTGCAGGCACCATAAATATTTTATAATCCAATAATGGGTTATACCAGTTTGATGAAGTAACCTCGATGGTTGGTTGTGCATTGAATGTGGGAACCTGTATCCAATCTGTACGTATTTCTGCATTAAAATCCCTGATGATGGAAGCCGCATAAACACCGCCCAGATTGGCTTTTACACCATTAACCGCATTTACTGCAATAAGCATGGTTGATTTATTCTCTTTTACCAGTTCTTTTTCAAAATCTTTTGGAATTTCTATTATCAGATCGGCCGTACCCGACTCAATTGATTTCATAGCCTTGCTGTATGAAGGTTCGTAACCTGTTAGTTTAAAGTATTTTGATCCGGATATTTTATTAATGAATTTTTTTGAATAGGAAGAATGATCATGGTCAACAACAGTAAGTAAAACATTCTTCACTTCGTAATTGGCTGCAAAAGGAAAAATCAGCAATTGCACTACCGGCATAAAAAGAACCATTCTAAGGATAGACGGGTTTCTGAAAATCTGCCTAAACTCTTTATCCAGTATAACCAGCAGTTTTTTCATGAAAGCCTTATTTTAAATTTCTTGAAACTTATAAACAGCAAAACCAGCGACATACCAACCAGTACCAGTGTCTCTTTCCATATTTGTGAAAATCCAAGCCCTTTTATCATCACATCTTTTACAATAATGTAAAACCACTTTGATGGAACAATATTTGAAACAACCTGCAAAGGCCATGGCATACTTTCAATAGGAAACATAAAACCACCTAACAATAAAGTTGGAAGCAACAAAGACATCAGCGAAAACATTTGTGCTTCCTGTTGTGTTTTGGTAAAATTAGATATCAATAACCCCAATGACACTGATGTGATGATGAACAATAGCGATTCGACCATCAATAAAAAAATATTACCGTTGATAGGCACATCAAGAATGGTAACACTTACAATTAAAATGGTGAGTAAATTAACCAACGATAAAAAAATATATGGAATGGCTTTACTCACAATAAACAATATTGGTTTTAATGGCGAAACCAATATCACTTCCATAGTATTAATCTCTTTTTCCCTAACAATTGCCACCGAAGTCATCATGGCAGCTATCAATATTAATATCATGGTCATTACGCCTGGCACAAAATTATAGGCACCTTTTAACTGCGGATTGTACAACATTCTTATTTGTGGTTGTACCTGGTATGGGATTTTTGACTGGCCATTCATTTCCTGCTGAAAATCGTTGATGATATTAGTTGCATATTGTGTGATGGTAGTTGCCGTGTTTGGATCAGATGCATCTGCCAGCAACTGTATCTGTGCCTTATTGCTTTGCAACAATGACTGTTTGAAATTGGGAGGAAAAACCACAACCATACGCACTTTTCCCGATTTAAATACTGTTTCTATATCGGCTTGTGTTTTTAAATTAGCATATACTTTAAAGTAGCGACTGGCATTTAATTTTTGAATGATACTTAAGGTTGTTTCGTCTTTTGAATTGTCGAGTACCGCAATATTGCTATTTTTAATTTCATTGGTTAATGCAAAACCAAATAAGATGATTTGAAGGATGGGAATCAGAAAAATGATGAGCAGCGATTTCCTGTCACGAAAGATGTGAAAGAATTCTTTTTTTACGAAGATGAAAAATTGTTTCATATAAAATATTAATCTGCCAACCGTTTAGCGCCTCTTGCCAATTGCAAAAACACGTCATCCATAGATGCCGCATTAAAAGACTTTTTTAAATTTGACGGCGTATCCAACGCTTCAATCACACCATCCACCATGATGGAAACCCGGTTACAATATTCCGCTTCATCCATGTAATGTGTAGTAACAAAAATGGTTATTCCTTTTTCTGCAGCTTCATAAATCAAGTTCCAAAATTCACGCCTGGTAACAGGATCAACACCACCGGTGGGTTCATCCAGGAAAACAATTTTAGGTTCATGCAATATGGCTACCGAAAAGGCTAGCTTTTGTTTCCAGCCAAGCGGCAGCGATTTTACCAGGTTGTTTTGTTCTTCACTCATTTTTAACTGTTCAAGTAAACTGTTCATTTTTTCTTTAATTGCCACTTTGTTCATACCGTATATGCCAGCATAAAAACGAATGTTTTCTTTAACAGTAAGGTCTTCATACAAAGAAAATTTTTGGCTCATATAGCCAATATTTTGTTTAATATGTTCTGTTTGCCTGTACACATCAAAACCAGCCACTGTAGCATTGCCCGATGATGGGATTGATAAGCCGCAAAGCATACGCATAGCAGTTGTTTTGCCGGCACCATTGGCGCCCAGGAATCCAAAAATTTCTCCTTTCTTAACTTGAAAAGAAATTTTATTGACTGCTGTGAAATCGCCAAATAATTTTGATAAATCTTTTGCTTCTATAACAATCTCATTCATTAGTACCACGTTTTATTTTAATCCATCAACTGCATAAAACAATCTTCAATATTGGGTTGCGTTTTTTTTAATTCAATATTTGTATGTTGCTGCTGATGCAGGAAATCCAGTATATCTTTTTCGCCAACATCATTATGCTTTAAAAGAAGATGATGAAACTCGCCAAAGCTATTGCAGCTTAAGGTGTTGCTGTAATTTTTAAGATCATTTAATAAACGGTACATGCTTGCTGATCGCACTGCCCATAATTGCCCCTTAAAAGCCGAAACAATATTATTTGGCGTATCAATAATCATTATCTTACCAGATTGAATCAATGCCACCCGGTTACACAAAGCCGCTTCATCCATATAAGGCGTAGAAACTAAAATGGTAATTCCTTGTTGTTTCAAACTTTCCAGCATATCCCAAAACTCTTTTCTGGAAACTGCATCCACACCTGTGGTAGGTTCATCCAAAAACAAAACCGATGGTTTATGTATAAGTGCACAACATAATGCCAGCTTTTGTTTCATGCCGCCTGATAATTTTCCGGCACGGCGTTTTTTAAAGGGCTCTATTTGAATATATATTTCTTTAATCAGGTTGTAATTCTCTTCAATACTTGTATTAAATATAGTGGCAAAAAACTCAAGGTTTTCCTCCACACTTAAATCCTGGTATAAAGAAAACTTACCCGGCATATAGCCTACCCTGTTTCTAATTTGTTTAAAATCTTTTATTACATCCAAACCATCAACCGTGGCTGTACCACTATCAGCCAATAACAATGTTGTGAGTATCCTAAACAGGGAAGTTTTACCGGCACCATCGGGGCCAATGATCCCAAATAGCTCTCCTTGTTTTACATCAAACGAAATATCATCAAGCGCTTTTACCTCTTCTTTTTTCGTTCCGTACTTTTTTACAATATTATTTACTGTAATAGCATTCATTTAATTTATTTTAAAATTTCACTTCACCATACATCCCAATTTTAAGAAAACCATCATTTACCACATTCACTTTAATGGCATACACAAGATTGGCTCGTTCATCTTTTGTTTGTATGGTTTTAGGTGTAAATTCTGCTTTATCAGATATCCAACTAATAATGCCTTTCATTTCTTTCATTTTACCTTTGCCATCATCCACCATTACTTTCACCTGCTGATTTAATTTTACCTGTGTAAGCTGGTCGCCAGTTATGTATGCCCTTAGCTTCATCATACTTAAATCTGCAATTTTGTACAATGGTTTACCAATGCTGGTAAATTCACCTGCATCGGCATATTTGCTTAACACTGTACCTGCAACAGGATTTGTGATCATTGTTTTATTTAACTGATCTTGCAGTTGCGCTACTTTTTTTTGCATCGGGTCTTTTTCACTTAATATGCCACGATTTTGTATGGCAACTAATTGTCGCTGGGCATCTATCTGGCTTTGCAATACTTTTAATTGTGTTTTGGCTGCAAGTATTTTTTCCTTTAAAACATTCACCTGGCCGGTTATATCATCCAATTGTTTTGCTGGCACCGCATCTGCTGCTACCAGTTTTTGATAACGCACTTGTTCCTTTTCTAAAACTTTTAATTGTGTTTCATCTACATCAATTTGTTTCTTTTGCAATTGCATTTGCGACTCCAGAATTTTTACCTGTGGTGCCGCATTATTTGTTTTTTGTTGAATAGATTCAACAGATGCTGATGCCTGTTCTTTTTGTAGCTCAATGGCAGTAGGATCTATCTTACCAATTACAGAATCTTTATTTATTGTAACACCTTCTTCAACATTCAACATTAATATTTTTCCGGTTGCTTCTGCCGAAACAATTACTTCATCTGTTTCAAAAGTTCCAGTAGCATCGTATTTATCATTGCCGTTGTTACAGGAAATAAAACCAGCCATAACTACCGGTAGTAATGATTTTATAAAAAGCAATTTCATAATTATTGGTTTGTTGGATGATTAATTTTATTTTCCGAGTATAAGTTGATAATTGTATTGAGCTTGCAGTAACTGTATTTCATGAAGATTTTGATTCAGCATGGCCTGGTTTTCGGCATTAAGTTCTGTTATGTAATCGCTGGAAGTAATAATACCATTGGCTAATTTAAATGCGGCATTGTCCTTAATCCTGGTACGTAAATGTACAATTGATGTATCGGTTGCAACAAGTGCCATGTATTTTTCCACTTCGCTTTTTTGTTGCACAAGCATTAGTTTGCTGTTGTTTAAAAAATTTTCTTTTTGTTTTTCAACAATCTGCTCCTGAATCTTAAAAACATTTTTCTCTTTTTGTTTGGTAAATTGATTCATTATGGGAATCGTAAGCTTTAATCCACCAAAATAATACCACTGAAACTCATTTCTTAGCATATTTAAGCCAGGCCTGCCATAGCCACCTGTTGTAAAAAATGAAAATGTAGGCTTAGCCCTTGCATTGATGAGTTTGCCTTGCTGAATGAACTGTTGTTTTTGAAAATCAAACAATTTTAATTCTGGGCGCATACTAACTGTATCGGCCTTAATTTCTAAACCTAACGGTTTAATAAAAATTGTATTTACATCAATCGTTGTAGCTGTAAGTATTTCCAGCATTTTAACCGCAGCTTTTTTTGTAGCTTCAAATTCAATCACTTTCTGAACTGCTTTTATCCGCTCTGCATTCAATACATCTACATTGCTGTTTGTAGCAATTCCGTATTGGGCCTGTGCCGACACTTTTTTAATATTATTGTCCAGGTCGTTCATCATTATTTTCATTAACCTTATGTTCTCATCCATTAATAATACAGTAAAAAAGTAAGTATTCACTTTTGATTTAAGTTGATAAAGGTCAATTTCCAATTTTTGGGTTTCGATATTTGTTGAATTACTTTGTAGTTTTTTTTGACTGCTGATGATGCCAGCATCATAAATAGGTTGTACAATCTCTATTGTTCCTTTGTATTGATCTTTACTTAGTTCTTCCACATTTATACCCGGTAATTTTATTGGAAAAGAAGTTACATCCGATTGATAAGATGCCTGTGCGCCCAGGTTTACAACGGGCAGCCATTTTAAGTTTTGATTTTCCTGCGACAAGTTTCCGGCGGTAACCGTCAACGCTTTTTGTTGGGCAAGTGGCGAATTGGCCCCCGTAAGCTGGTAACACTGCTCAAGAGTAATGATTGGTTTATTTTGCGCAGGTAACTTACTGCACAGTAATAGTAAACCATAAGTAATTAATCGTTTACTTTTCATAAATTAATTTTTAAGCTTTAATGGCATTAATGATAAATGTAGCAACCTCTGTTTTCCGTTTTTGTATCATTTGCAGGTATGCCTTTTCATCCATTTGTAAAAGTCCTTTAATCATAGGGCGGGCAATAAAGGGGAATATGCACAGCGACTGTATATTAATAAGCAACTGTTGTGCACTTATTTTTTTTATATTCTCTTTTCTTAATTCTGCATTAATTTGTTTTTGAAAATTGCCCAGTATATTTTCAACAGGAAATTTCTTAAGGCGTTTCAAAATCACTTCGGGATTTTGGCTCATTTCGTTTATTAAAAAAATAGGCATACCGGGTAATTTTGTAAGATGGTCTATATCCAGCGAAACAATCATTTCTATCTTTTCAAATAAGGGAAGCTCCTTCATTAGAATTTCAACCAGGTGAGAAAAAAAATTACCTATTTCCTGTTCAAAAACAATATCAAACAATTTGTTTTTGGATGTAAAGTAATAATGCAGCAACGCTTTATTATATCCCGCCTGGTTTGCAATATCTTGCATTCGTGAACCAGCCAGTCCTTTTTCAATAAATATTTTACGGGCAGCCAATAGTATCTCCTGCTCCGTATTCTTATCTTTCTTTTTCATTTGTATTTTTTAACCATTTGGTTAATTGTACAAAACTATAGTAGTTTTATAAAAGCGGCAAATAAAATTTAACCAATTGGTTAATTTTTAGTGAACCTGTTTTGCGCTCATCATTCATCTATTAGGCCGTATTTAGTTATGGCAATGAAAAGAAATTATTTACCTTGTGCCTATTATTTACAATATGGAAAAACAAGATACCCGCCTGGCGGTTTTAATAGATGCAGACAATGTGCCTTACAGTAATGTACGGGGTATGATGGAAGAGATAGCTAAATATGGCACCCCTACTTTTAGACGCATTTATGGCGACTGGACCAAACCCACAGTAAGTGGATGGAAAAATGTATTGTTAGAAAACGCCATCACCCCTATTCAGCAATACAGCTATACAAGCGGCAAAAACAGCAGCGACAGTGCTTTAATAATTGACGCAATGGATATTTTATACTCGGGCAAAGTGGATGGCTTTTGCATTGTAAGCAGCGACAGTGATTTTACAAGATTGGCTTTACGCCTGCGTGAAGCTGGCATGAAAGTTTATGGCATTGGGCAAAAGAAAACACCCAGCCCTTTTATTGTTGCCTGCGATAAATTTATATACCTGGAAATAATTTCGGTTATTGAAGATGATGATAACAACCGGGCTAAAACAAAACACTCTAAATCAACAGCAAAAACCTCTGTTGATAAACTAAATAAAGAAACACTAAAACTTATTGCTGCCAGCATTGATGACCTGGCAGATGAAAATGGTTGGGCATTTTTAGGAGATGTGGGAAATCTGATTTTAAAAAAACAACCCAATTTTGACTCCAGAAATTATGGCTTTCAAAAATTAACGCCGCTGATACTATCGTTTCCTCAATTTGAAATAGACAAAAGAGAAACAGATAAAGCCGGCATAAAGCTGGTGTTTATAAGGAATAAAGAATAAACTTTTTGGAGGCGTTTAAAAAAATACATGTTACCGTTTTTCCCGACTGCCACTATATAACTCATATTCCAGCAATCGGCAATCAATTTTACTGGTAAAAAATTCAATTCTGCGATTTGGTTTAAGTCCTATTTTTTTTGCCAGTTCAAGGTTTCCGGTAAAAATATATCCATAATAACCTTTGCATTTCTTTTTTAAAAAATCACCCATTCGTTTATACGTTATTTCCAATTCTGCTTCTACACCCAGCCGGTCGCCATATTCCGGATTAAAATACACAACTCCATTTCCATCCTGGGGTATTGCTGTTTCTTCAAAATCGCAAACGGCAAACTCAATAAATTCTTCTACACCTGCAATGCCGGCATTTACTTTACTTATGTTTATAGCGTCGTCGCTTATATCGGTGGCAATAATTTTTAAGTCTTTTAAATCAATAACTTGTTTTTCCAGTTTATCAAATTCAGTCAAATAAAATTTTTCATCGTATCCGCACAGGTGCATAAAGGCATAATTAAAACGCAGCAGGCCGGGCTTACGGTTTGTTGCCAGCAAAGCTGCTTCAATAGCCACAGTACCAGAGCCGCACATAGGGTTTATGAAAACCAACCTCCTATCCCACCTGGTTGCCAGCAAAGTGGCTGCCGCCAACGATTCCAGCATAGGTGCCTTACCGGGAATTTTTCTATATCCGTGTTTTGACAAAGTTTCGCCCGAAGTGTCAATAAAGATTTCTGCCAGCGAATCTTTCCAATATAAATGAATAACAGTCTTATCAATTTCAGGACCCGAATTGGGGCGGCCTCCTGTTTTATTTCTAAACCTATCAACAATAGCATCTTTAACTTTTACATTGGCAAATAAAGTATTGTTGATGGTATCATTACTTACATTGCTGCTGATAGAAAAATATCCATCCTCAGCAATCACATCTTCCCATGAAAAATCAATAAGGGTTTTATACAAATCATCGGCATTGTTTGCAGTAAATTCTTTTAATGAAAATAAAACCTGGCTGGCGCATCGTAAATTTAAATTCAGGCAAATACAATCTTGTAAACTGCCTTTTAGTTCCACACCGGTTTTAAAAACCCGTTCTGGCTTAAAACCAAGTTCGGTTATTTCTGCTTGCAGGTAGTTTGACAAGCGGTTACTGCAAGTAATGATGATGCGACTAACTAATTTAAAATCGGGCATGTGCAAACTTAATTGAATTTAAACACAGATGATGCTTATTAAAAATGTTAACTCATACACTTATCAGCTTTTAGGCATAAAATTCCGATAGCTGCTTTATATTTGCATCATGCTTAAAATAAGTAACCGGGCCGTACAAATGCCGGCCTCCCCCATTCGTAAATTAGTTCCTTTTGCAGAAGACGCTAAAAAAAGAGGAACCAAAGTATATCATCTAAATATAGGCCAACCCGATATTGAAACACCAGCACCCTGTTTAAATGCGGTGCGTCATTCTGATTTTAAAATATTGGAATACAGCCATAGCGCCGGTAATGAAAGCTATCGCAAAAAATTAGTTGAATACTATAAACGAGTAGGTATTGATGTAAATTCTGATCAGATAATAATTACAACCGGTGGCAGCGAAGCCATCCTGTTTGGTTTTATGGCCTGTATGGATGCAGGTGATGAAGTAATTATACCAGAGCCCTTTTATGCAAACTATAACGGATTTGCGGTTGAAGCCGATGTAGTTGTAAAACCAATCAGTTCAACTATTGAAACTGGGTTTGCATTGCCGCCAATAGAAGATTTTGAAAAGGCAATTACATCTAAAACAAAGGCAATAGTTATTTGTAATCCAAACAATCCTACGGGTTATTTATATAGCTCAACCGAAATGCAAGTTTTAAAGCAGCTTATCAAAAAACACAATCTGTATCTTTTTGCCGATGAGGCTTACCGTGAATTTTGTTATGAAGGAACACATACCAGCGCTATGCACTTAACCGGTGTTGATGATCATGTGGTTTTGATGGACACCATCAGTAAGCGCTACAGTGCCTGTGGTGGCCGCATTGGCGCCTTTGTTACAAAAAATAAACAACTGCTAGATGCAGCCATGAAATTTGCACAAGCCCGGTTAAGCCCACCATCATTTGCACAAATATTAGGCGAAGCGGCTGTTGACTTACCTGATGATTATTTTAATACAACCAAGGCCGAATATAAACTACGCAGAGATACGATTGTAAAAAGGCTTAATGCCATGCAAGCTGTTTTTTGTCCTAATCCCGGCGGTGCATTTTATGCTATGGCCAAATTACCCATTGATGATTCTGATAAATTTTGCCAATGGCTGCTGGAGTCGTTTAACTATAATAACCAAACGGTAATGCTTGCACCGGCAACAGGCTTTTACAGTACACCCGGTTTGGGTAAACAGGAAGTTCGCCTGGCGTATGTTATAAATGTTGAATCCATTAATGCTGCAATGGATTGTTTGGAGAAGGCGCTTGATGAATATCCGGGAAGAAATATTTAATACACAATACCAATAAAAAAGCATTCTCTATAGAATGCTTTTTTATTGCAGTAAAATTATCTTGCACCCGGAGGGCAATGTTCTTTTAAATAATTTGTGTATAAGGTTGATAGGTGCTGAAAAGTTCCGGGCCCTTCGGAAATGCTGTGCGACCTGTTGGGGTAAGGCATGTACATAAACTGCTTGCCATTTTTTATCAGTTCATTCACTAACATTTCAGCATTGCTGAAATGTACGTTATCATCTCCGGTACCATGTATGTATAATAAATTTCCTTTTAGGTTTTTTGCATAAGTGATAGGAGACCCATTGATAAAATCTTCCATATTTTCTTGCGGCAGCCCCATGTACCGTTCCTGGTATATGTTATCATAATTCAATTGGTTGGTTACGGCGGCGATTGAAATTCCGGTTTTAAACAATTCCGGATAACGGAAAAGCAAGTTAAGTGTAGATGAGCCACCACCGCTCCATCCCCATACGGCTGTACGTTCTCTATCCATATAAGGATGTGTTTCCAGCATTTTTTTAAAACCCTGGGCCATATCAGAAATATTTATATTTCCAATTTTGCGATAAATTGATTTACGCCAGGCGGCGCCTTTAAGCATGGGTGTGCCACGGTTATCAATTGCCACCTGTAAATAGCCATCGGCCCTTATATCGCCATTATATAAAAAATTATTTTGGCTGCCATAGCTATCCTTTACTGTTGAAGCGGCCGGCTCGCCATAAACATAAAATACTACCGGGTACTTTTTTGTAGAGTCAAAATTTTCGGGTTTGTTTATCCATGCATCCAATGTAATATTATCGGCTATTGCCAGTTTTAAAAATTCAATATTTATTTTTTCATCCGTTTTAATCGTTGCAGCAATATTTTTTGTTGCATTTACCGGTTTACTATCGGGCAGGGTTATCCATTCACTAACCCTTGCAGTGTTATGGTTAGAGAAAGTATGAAGCGCAAGTTTACCATTAGGAGAAATATTATAATCATGCATACCCTTCAAATCATTTGTACCTATCAGTTCCGGCTCATCTTTTGTATTGGTTACTACTTCTTTTACTTTATGAAAAATGTATCCAACTTTTTGCAGAAGATTACCCTTATCAACTGCTGTGCTGTATAAGTATAATTGGGTTGCATTGTTTGGTGATGCCGTAAAATAGATTCTGTTTTTTACTTCGTCAATACATTTTATTTCGCCTATATCGTAATTGCCTTTGGTTAATAATGTTTCTGTTTTACCATCACGGCTAATTCTGTAAATATGCCTCCATCCATCTTTTTCACTAATCCAAATAAAATCTTTTCCACCGTTTACCCAATTCCAACCTCCGGGCTCTCCAAAAATATCTGCCGAGTTAAGGTCTATCCAGGTATTACTGCTTTCTGCCCAAAAAGTGCGGCTGCTGCCATTGCTGGCATTACAGTAAATCAGTTTGCTATCTTGCTGCTTACGATCGAGTTGCTGCACAATTAATTCATTTTTTCCCGACCAGTCCATGCGGGGAATATAATGCTGTTGAGGGTCGCCTTCAATATTCATCCATGTTGTAAACCTGTTAGCTAAATTTATCACTCCAATTTTTACAGGCGATGGGGATTCTCCAACTTTTGGATATTCAACAGGTATCACTCTTGAGTAAACACTATCGGTAGTGTTAAGCATATAATAATCCCTAATCTTTGTTGCATCCACCTGCCAAAATGCAATTTTTAATCCATCGGGGCTCCATCTAAAACCGTCGCGGCAGCCAAACTCTTCTTCATACACCCAGTCAAAAGTTCCATTGATAAGTTTACGGGTACCGTCATTTGTTAATTTTGTTATGTTGCCATTGTTTATTTCCTCTGTATAAATATTATGACCACTTACATAAGCTACTTTTTTTCCATCGGGTGAAAATTTAGCAAACATTAATGATTGTTCGGGAAGGCTCTTACCCAGTTTTCTCAGTTTACCACTAATGATATCAAGTATCCAGTAATCGCCTCGGGTATTGTAACGCCATACTTTTGCGGTATTAGTAAATATCAATACCCTTGTATAATTGTTATTGAATTTATATGATTGTGGTAATAGGTATTGATTAGTTTCAGGCACGGTAAGCAATGCCTTGCTTATAATAACAGATTCGGTTTCAGTTATAGGATCTACCTGCACAATATTGCCATCTTTAAGAATGGTATAAGTGTTTCCATCTGCAGACCAGTTTATTCTTTTATTGCTTTGTGCAATTACTAACTGGCCAAACAATAATATTATAACAACAATGAAATTAATTTTATAGAACCGCATTTTTTTCTGTTTTAGGATTTTAAAAATACGAAATTACTACAAGCTTTAACTGCCATTGCTGTAAAAGCATTTATTTTTGCAGGATGGAATTAGAAAAACTGAGGCTGGATAAATATTTATGGGCTATTCGTTTATTTAAAACCAGGAGCCAGGCCGCTGATGCATGTGATAAAGGAAAAGTAAAGTTTGGTGGCAATAATGTCAAAGCATCGAGAACAGTTCATGTGGCTGATGAATATGAAGTAAAAACAGAAACCAAACGATGGGTGATAAAAGTAACGGCACTGTTGTACAAACGTATGCAATACAGTGAAGCTATTAAATTTTATGAAGACATCACTCCTGCAGCAGAGCTGGATCGTATTCAATTTCAGGCTGCTGTTTTCCATACAGGCAAACGCATGAGCAAAAAGGGCAGGCCTACTAAAAAAGATAAGCGTGATTTGAATGATTTTATGGACTTTTAAATCTTTATTTCAAAAAATCATTTCCTTTACATAAATGAAAATAGATATCATTACTGTTGTTCCCGGCATTTTAGATAGCCCCTTTGCCCATTCCATTATGAAAAGGGCAAATGACAAAGGCTTGTTACAAGTAACCGTAATTAATTTACGTAACTATACAACTTATTCCCGTGCACAGGTTGATGATTATGCTTTTGGCGGTGGCGCCGGTATGGTTATGATGATTGAGCCTTTGGTTAATGCCATTGAAAGCTTACAAAAAGAAACGGTATATGATGAGATTATTTTTTTAACTCCCGATGGCGAAACATTTAACCAACAAATGGCAAATAGTTTGTCATTAAAAAATAATTTATTGCTGATATGCGGCCATTATAAAGGTGTTGACCAGCGTTTTAGGGATCATTTTATTACCAAAGAAATATCCATAGGCGATTATGTTTTAAGTGGAGGCGAATTAGGAGCTGCAGTTTTAGTAGATGCTATTGGCCGGTTGATACCCGGCGTATTGAATGATGAGACATCGGCGCTTACTGACTCTTTCCAGGATAAATTATTAGCCCCACCGGTTTATACAAGGCCCGAAGTTTTCCGTGGATGGAAAGTACCAGATGTTTTATTAAGCGGTAATCACAAACTAATTGATGAATGGCGGCATGAGCAGGCAATAAAAAGAACGGAAGAAAGAAGGCCAGACCTTTTAGATTAAGAATGATGTTGTAAGTTTTATTTTTTATAGTTTTTAATATTACTCTCATTCCTTTTTTGCCCAAACAAACTCGGCAAAGCCCAGTACATCCCAAAAAATATTGCCTTGTAATTTTTTACCGGTTACCCAGCATTTAATAATTTTAAATGGCATAGCTATCATAAACCAAATATTTCTGCGGATTCCTGCCTTTAAAATTTTACAACCATTTACCTGCAGCAATGCTGATAATTCTTTTACTGAATAAACCCTAACATGGGTATCATCATCTTTAAAATTAAGAGTGCCTTGCATACTGGGCAAACGGGTGCTTTTTTCTCCGGGATATTCCAGGTAGATATAACCGCCTTTTTTTAGTTTGGGCAATAATCCTTTTATCACTTCATCTCCATTAAATAAATGTTCAATTACATGCACCATTAAAAGAGCATCAAAATAGTTATCGGCAATGGATGAAAAATCCAGCCTGGTCAAGTCCATTTCATAAAATGCATCCATTTGCTTAAGGTCATCGCCAGTATTGTTATAGTCTTTCTCCCTATCAACACCATGATATTCGCAGTTTGGAAAAACAGTTTTTGCTTTGGTAGCCGAATGGTTGCCGGCACCAATATCTAACAGGCAAAATGGCTTATTACCAAATGCTTGCTTTAAGTATATAAACTTGTTAATAAAAGAAGAGAAATAAGCTTTTAAATTCATGCGGCAAATATAAATGAACTATTAACAGCAGATAAAATATACAAATGTAACCATCCTTAAAATTGTATTTTGAATAAGCATCATTCTTTTTTTAGCCCAATAACCGGTAGCGCTTTTTCTCTTATCATTTCATTAAATTTCACCACATCCGTATCAATAATTTTTTTAAGTTTATTTAACTGTATATCGGCCTGGCCGCCTAATTCTGCAAAAGCTTCTTTTACTTGTTTAGCTGGCGCTGTATTACCGCTTGAAGCAAAATCATACAAGCCCGAAATTTTATCGTCAAGCCGTATCGGAAAATTCAAAACATCCTGTCCGCTTTTTGCTTTTGTTTGGTGCAATGTTTCTTCTATGGTTGTTATTTGTTTCTTTATCGTATCGGCCTGTTGTTTTATTTCTTTTGGAACATCTTTGCCTTGTTTATCCATAAAATCGTTTATCTGTTTGCGGATATCACGAATATTTTTTGTTGCTTTTTGTATCTCATCAAATTTATCCCGTACAGATATAAGAAAATTAAACTGTGCCTCGTAATCTTGTTGCGAAAGATTATAAACGGGATTTGCTTTAATGTTAAAACTTCCTTCTACCGAATCTTTGCCGGCAATTATTTTGTAAAAATACTGGCCTGGTGCTGCTTTGGGGCCGGGTACGCTGCCATGCCATAAAACCTGCCCGTCTAACCTTTCTGCCGGCGGATAATACATGTTCCATACAAACTTGTTCATACCACTGCTTACATCATTTATCTTATTGGCTTTTTCTGTTGCCTTATTCGAAAAAGTCTTTATCAATTTTTTATCTTTATCCATTATCTGAATGTTTAGCCTGGCAGAATCTGAAAAATCTTTAATAAAATAATTGATAACCGAACCGTTGGGAGGGTTCATACCTGCATTAACAGGTTTTTGATTTTGGTAACCATCAAAACGATATGCATCGTTTACAGGATATACATACAGATTTTTATTTAGGATGTTATTGTCTTTTTGCTGTACCATTGTTAAGTCGTCAATAATCCAAAAAGCACGGCCCTGTGTGGCTACAATCAAATCATTATTTTTTATTGTAAGGTCGGTGATGGGTACTACCGGCAAGTTTAACTGAAATGGTTTCCAGTTAGCGCCATCATCGTAGCTGATATACATTCCATATTCTGTACCGCAATATAAAAGGCCGGGTTTTTTATGATCGGCTCTTAGGCAACGGGCAAAATGCATGGCATCAATACCATTGGTAATCTTTGTCCAGGTTTTCCCATAATCTTCGGTTTTAAAAATATATGGCGTAAAGTCATCGCTTTTATATTTTGTGCCTACAAAATAAGCTTTACCTTTTTTAAACGGATCAGTCTCCACGCAATTCCACATCATCCACTTGCCAGCTTCTACAGGGGTTACGTTTTCCCAATTTTTTCCACCGTCTTTACTTACATGTATCAAACCGTCATCACTGCCTGTCCATAATAAATCTTTTTCCAACACTGATTCGGCAGCAGTAAAAATTGTACAATAAACTTCTACTCCGGAATTATCTTTTGTAATAGGGCCGCCGCTAGAAGCCTGCCGTGATTTATCATTGGTTGTTAAATCGCCGCCAAGGGCTATCCACGAAGCGCCTTCGTTTTCGGTAACAAATAAATGATTGCCACCGGCATATAGTTTTTTGGGATTATGCGGCGAAAAGAAAATAGGAAAGTTCCATTGAAAACGATATTTAGCCACACCAATTCCGCCACCCAACGGATCATCTGGCCAAACACTTACTGCACGGTTTTCTCCTGTTTTATGATTAAGCCTTGATAGATAACCGCTATAATTTCCTCCATACACTATATCGGGGTTTAGCGGATCGGCAACAACATAACCACTTTCTGCGCCAGCGGTTGGTTGCCAGTCATCGGTTGTAATTTGTCCTCCATCGCTTCGTGATAAAATTCTTACTGTAGAATTATCCTGTTGTGCTCCAAGAATCCTGTAAGGAAAATGATTATCAGTACTCACTCTGTAAAATTGTGCTGTAGGTTGGTTTTCATAAGTACTCCAGTTTTCGCCAGCATCAAAACTTATTTGTGCACCACCATCATCAGCAATAATCATACGGCTGCCATCTTCGGGGTCTATCCATAAATCATGATGATCTCCATGTGGTGTATTTATGTTTTTATATGTTTTACCGCCATCAGTACTTTTTAAAAAATTTACATTCAATACATAAATATCGTTTTCGTTTTTGGGGTCAACAAATACTTTTGAATAATACCAGGCTCTTTGGCGTATTTCGCTATTGCTGCTTTGTAATGTCCAGGTTTCGCCTGCATCTTCACTTACAAACATGCCACCATCGTGGTTTTCAATGAGTGCATATATCTTATCGGTGTTAGAAGGACTTACTGCCACACCCACAATTCCCCATATACCTTTAGGCAACCCCTTTGCTGTTGAAATATTTCTCCAGGTTTCACCGCCATCAATACTTTTCCATAAACCGCCACCATCGCCGCCACTTTCCAAACTGTAAGGCGTACGTTGAATTTGCCAGGTGCCGGCATATAAAACCGATGGGTTGCCGGGTTCCATCACCAGGTCGCTGCAACCTGTTTTATCATTTACATACAAAACTTTTTTCCATGTTTTTCCGCCATCGGTAGTTTTAAAAACACCTCGTTCGGTATTGGGCCCAAATAAATGACCTATAGCCGCTACCCAAACAATATCAGGATTTTTTGGATGAACAACAATGCGGATGATATGGCGTGTATCTTTTAATCCCAGGTTTCGCCAACTTCGTCCACCATCATCGGTACGCCAAATACCAAAGCCTTCGCTTACATTACCTCTTAAGGTATTTTCGCCTTCGCCTACATATAAAATTGTTGCATCGCTAGGTGCCACAGCCACACATCCTATGCTACCTCCAAAATATTTATCCGATATATTTTTCCAGTTACTGCCAGCATCAATGGTTTTCCAAACACCACCACCGGTTGCGCCCATGTAAAAAGTATTTTTTTGATGCAGGTCGCCTGCAACTGCGCCACTTCTGCCACCACGAAAAGGCCCCACTAACCTGTATTTTACCTTACTAAGTAAAACATCGTTGCTGTTATTTGTTATTGATTTTTTTTGAGCTGGTACACCGGCAGCAATTGCCATAACGACCATAAACAGTAATCCCTTTTTCATAATAAAAAATTAGGGTAGAAAGTTACAACATGAACAGTGAAATTTATAAAAGATATTATCAATGGTAAATAAAAAAGCTACCAGCCTGCACGCCTGGTAGCTTTTATTTTGAATTCAGATTCGTTTACAGATTACCTTTCTGTTTAACTTCTGTTTTTTCTAACTTATCAATTTTTTCTTTCAGTAATAACGCTTTTACTTTTGCATCGAATTGATTAATGATGGCATCATTTAATTTTTCGGCATCGCCTAACTGGTTAAGCAAAACCGCTGTTCTTTCTTTTTGCAGGTTAGATGGACGGGTTTCCTGGTTACAAACAACTGTATATACTTCAGATATATTTTCTCTCAGCATCTTTTCATTAGTAAAAATTGAATTTTGTTTAGTAGCTAACAATTTACTACGGAGTTCTTCCAGTTTATCGTAATATGCCTGCACCATTTTTTTTACTTTGGCATTTTTTAATTTTCCTATTACCGGTTGAAGCGTTTTTTGTTTTGTACTGATGCTGTCAACCAATCTTCCAAGCCGTTCGTGCATATTATATAATTGCATGGCTGTGTTGTATTGGTCTTCCATATCAGCCAGTGTCATATCACTGTTTGGGTCACGCTGCATGGTTATTTTATTTTCATAAGTTTTATCAGCTACTTTTAATTTTACTGTGTATTGGCCGGGTAAAACCATTGGTGCAATAAAACCACCAAAATCTAACTTAGTGCTTCCACTGGCAACTTTAGGTGGTGTGCCACGCATGTTCCAGTTCACAATATTTATGCCTTTACGTTTACTGCCTGGAATAGATTGTAATAGTTTGCCCTCTTTATCATAAATATCCACTTTTACTTCGCCCCTGCTTATTCTATCTTTAAAATAATATTCTATTTGTGCTTGCTGCGATGAATTAGTACCAATATATCCATCGCCATTGCCTGAACCAATATAATGTTTACCCATTGTAAGATTAATAGGTTTTGAATTAAATACGACTACATCTTTAGCAGCTAATTCTTTAGTCATGTTACGCATGGAAGTAATGTTATCTACAATGATGATACCCCGGCCATGTGTTGCTAAGATCAGGTCGTTGGTTACTGGATGTATTTGTATATCTCTTACCAATGCCATCCATGGAATATTATTTTTCATACGAAACCAGTTGTTGCCGCCATCAAGCGATGCAAATAAACCCATTTCGGTACCAGCAAACAGCAGTTCTTTGTTTACATTGTCTTCTTTTATTTTGTTTGCAAAGCCTGTAAAATCATCACTCTTAAATAAAGTCCATGTTTTTCCCATATCGGTAGATTTGGCCAGGTATGTTTTATGATCGCCATACATGTGGTTATCAAAACTTGCATAAACTATATTCTTATCAAACTTAGATGGTTCGATACTACTTACCCATGTTTGTGCAGGAATACCGGTAGCAGCATAATTTTTTGCCACATTAATCCAGTTTTTACCGCCATCTGTTGTGTATTGCAGGTTACCATCATCTGTACCAACCCAAATCAAATTATCATCTAAAGAAGATTCGGCAATGGTGAAGATGCTGCAATGGTTTTCGGCTGATGTGTTTTCGGTGCTTAATCCTCCAGATTCATCCTGTTTTTGTTTTTCTTTATCGTTGCTCGTTAGGTCGGGCGAAATTTTTATCCAGTTCTTTCCTTCATCAACCGATTTGTATAAATATTGAGATGCAATGTAAAGGTTGCGTTTATTTTTTTGACCAATTACGATAGGTGTATTCCAGTTAAAACGAAGTTTTTCATCATTTAAGGCCTGTTGTGGTTTAATATTATAAGCTTTACCTTGTTTTAAATCGTTATGAACAATTTCGCCACCCTGCGATTCGGTATAAACAATATCCGGATTCATCCCATCTACCTGAACCCAAAAGCCATCGCCTCCGCCAAAATTTTTCCAATCGCTGTTTTCAATTCCGCCAGCGCTTTGTGTTGGCGCATACCAACTTTGGTTATCCTGCAAACCTCCGTACACATTGTAGGGTTCTTTAAAATCGTAAGTAACATGGTAAAACTGCGATACCGGCAACATAGGAAGCATTAACCAGGTAGCGCCACGGTCGTTACTTATATACAAACCACAATCGGTACCCAGGTACATTTGATTAGTGTAATTGGGGTTTATCCAAAGTGCATGATGATCGGCATGTACGTTACCGCCTCCATCTGCAAAAGAATAACCACCATCGCTGCTGTAACTAAATCCAAAACCGGGGCGGTAAACCCTTTTTGGATCTTTGGGATCAATTACCAGGCATGAAAAATAAAAAGGCCTGGAAACAACATTCATTGTTGAACTTTGTTGTTTCCATGTTTCGCCAGCATCGGCAGAAATATACAAACCTGTATTTTCTGCTTCCACAATGGCAATTAAATTATCGGGAGCACTGGGCGCTAAAGCAATAGCGGTACGTCCAAAAGGTTTTGGTGGCAAACCTTTGCTTAATGCTCTCCAGGTTTTGCCCCCATCGGTACTTTTATAAATACCACTTCCTTTTCCACCCGAATTAAAAGAATATGGTGTACGCCTGAACTCCCAGGTGGTTGCATACACTATTAAAGGATTAAGCGGATTTACAGCAATATCCGCCACGCCAGTTTGTTCATTTATGTAAAGAATTTTCTCAAAAGTTTTTCCTCCATCAATTGATTTGTATAAGCCACGGTGTGTACTATTGCTCCACAATGGTCCTGGTGCTGCTACATAAATATTTTTTGAATTTACAGGATCAATAATTATACGGCTGATGTGTTCGGTACTGTCGAGTTCTTTTATTTTAGTCCAGTTTTCGCCTTCATCTGCAGAACGGTAAAGTCCATCACCAATTGAAACAGTATTACGCATGTTACTCTCTCCGGTTCCTACAAATATTATTTTTGGATTTTGCTGATCTACAGCCAATGCGCCAATACTTTGGCAGTATTTATCGAAAATAGATTTAAAACTTACACCTGCATTTGTTGTTTTCCAAACACCGCCTCCGGCAGAACCAACATAAATGGTACGGGGCTCGCTGTTTACGCCTTCAATGGCTGTAAGTCTTCCACCCATGGTTGCCGGACCAATTTGGCGGGCTTCCATCATACCAAATGTTGCAGAGGTAATTTGTGCCTGAGCAGCCTGTGTAAAAATTAAGATGCTGATAAGGGGAAGTATTTTTTTCATAACCATGTTTTTTTAAAACTACAAAACCTGTAAAATAAAAACAACCCGGTTTTAAAAAAACCGGGTTGTTAAAATAAGTATTAATTACATATCGTGTTTATAAGCACTTTCTGGTATCGTTTGATTAACCTTAATACTCGAAATTAAAAGTGTACCAAATGGTAAGCCAATACTGTAAGGCATTTTAACACCTTCCACATCCCGGTAATCAGAGAAATCTGATTGCACTTCAGTTTCCTGTCCGTTAGCTTTTTGCATTTTTTTTGTACGTATAATCATGTTTGTTGCAGGATCAATATAATAAGTTTCATCTTTTCCGCTGGCAAGTGTAACTTTTATTTTAAAACATTCGGTGCCTTCTACATCTTCTTTTTCTAATAACTCTACTTTGTTTCCTTTTGCGGCATAATCAACCAAAGGGCCGGCAATATCTAAATCGCTTAAACCTTCTTTTACATCATCGGATGTTTTGGGTTCGGGTTTTTGCATACCATTAAATGGCATATAGGTCCATCCTTCCTTATCTGTTAGCATATCAAAACCACTCATACCATTTACAAATATATCCTGGCGGGCCAGTTTATTATTTACCATTGTTAAGGTTACTCCAATATCAGTTCCTTGTACATTAAGGTTGCCTTCCGAAATTATATTTTGTAACTTATTAAGGTTTTCTTTACCACCTAATGCAGTAATGTGATTGTTAATTACTTCATCAACAGTTTGTGCTTGTGCAAACTGTGCAAAAACCAATGCCAGTATCAACAAGGCAAATACAAATAAATTTTTCATTTTTAAGTTTTTTTAAGCCGTAAATATAATGTAAATCATTACTGTTAACCTAATTTAGTTTTTCCATTTAACTTGTAAAAAATTCTATTTAAAAATAAATACCATTATATATAATGAACAACTTTAAAATACAGGGAAATGTGGTTGATATTATGGCCAGGGAAATTTTTTGGGGTGAGGTTAGTGTTGAAAACGGAAAGATATCTTCAATAAAAAAAATACCCACTGAAAATAGGGAAACCGAAACTAAAAATTATATAGTTCCGGGGTTTATTGATAGCCATGTACATATAGAAAGTTCTATGTTGGTGCCATCTGAATTTGCAAAACTTGCTGTAGTACATGGTACGGTTGGCACCATTAGTGATCCACATGAAATTGCCAATGTGTGTGGAATGGAAGGAGTTGCATACATGATAAACAATGGAAAAACAGTTCCTTTTAAATTTCATTTTGGCGCACCCAGTTGTGTGCCGGCTACCGTTTTTGAAACAGCGGGCGCTGCATTAAATGCCGATGATGTGGATACACTATTGCAAAAAGAAGAAATACATTATTTAAGTGAGATGATGAATTTTCCAGGTGTGTTACATGGAGATGCAGAGGTGTTTAAAAAAATTGCTTCTGCAAAAAAATACAAAAAACCTGTTGACGGGCATGCACCCGGATTGAGGGGCAGCGATGCAAAAAAATATATTGATGCAGGCATTAGTACCGATCATGAATGCTTTACCGCTGATGAAGCGTTGGATAAATTAAAGTATGGCATGAAGATTTTAATTCGTGAAGGAAGCGCTGCTAAAAATTTTGAAGCCTTGATTGATTTGATGCATGAGCATTATGCCATGATGATGTTTTGCAGCGACGATAAACATCCGGATAGTTTAGCAGATGGACATATAAATCAACTTTGTGCCAGGGCTGTTGCTAAAGGTATTGATGTGTTTAAAGTTTTACAGGCAGCCTGTATAAACCCGGTACAACATTATAAAATGAATATTGGTTTGTTACAGGAAGGCGAAGCAGCAGATTTTATTTTACTGGAAGACCTTACAAACTTTAAAGTGCTTAAAACATTTATTAATGGCCAATTGGTTGCAACAGCAGGCAAATCGCTGGTACAATGTGAAATGGCAGATTTGCTAAACAATTTTAATTGCAGCGAAAGATTAGTTTCTGACTTTAAATTTTCAATCTCGGATTTTGGAGAAAATATTTATGCCATTGAAGCGCTTGATGGGCAACTGATAACTAATAAACATGCCTGCAAGCCTACAGTAATTAATAATGTTTATGAAAGCGATATTTATAAAGATATTTTAAAGTTAGTAGTTGTTAACAGATACAAACATGCACCGGTTGCAAAAGCATTCATAAAAAATTTTGGATTAAAACAGGGTGCCCTTGCATCTTCGGTGGCACACGATAGCCACAATATAGTTGCTGTGGGAGTTGATGATGAAAGCCTGATGAAAGCAGTTAACCTGGTAATTGCATCAAATGGAGGTGTGAGCGCCGTAAGTAAAAAAAGAGAAATGGTTTTAGCTTTACCGGTTGCCGGGTTAATGAGCAACGAAGATGGTTATAAAATTGCCAAAGCTTATACCGCCATTGATAAAATGGTGAAAGATGAAATGGAATCTACTTTAGCTGCACCATTTATGACTTTATCATTTATGGCATTACTGGTAATACCACATTTAAAACTTAGTGATCGGGGGCTTTTTGATGGAGATAGTTTTAGTTTTTTATAGCATAATTATTCTACCTTGGCTGCAACTATTTTCATAGCCACACTATCGGTGCCTTTGGGTGCAAAATATTTAGTTTTAAAATTTGATATGCCACCCGGAGCAATGGTTTCATAAATCACTTCATGATCTTTCTCCAGTAGGGCACCTGTTTTACTGAAAAAAGAAAGTTCAACATCAACATCTTTATAACTGGCAACTGTAGCTTTGTTGCTAATAGTGCCTTTAATTACCCGTTGCCCAATCAGGTTTTTCCTATCCTTTCCATCCACAGTTAAAAAACGGGTTGGGTTTTTCTTTTCGGTTTCTGCAAGTGTTTCTTTTGTTTGTTCGTATTTGTCTTTTGTCTTTGTTTCTTTTTCTTTGCTGTTGCAGGCTGCAAAAACAAAATTTATCAATATTAAAACTGCAATTGTCTTTTTCATGGGTAAATTTTTTATTGTTTACAGGTCATATAGTATTTGATATAAAAATTTAAATACAATAAAAATACATTTTTGTGAAAGACTATGTTAAAATAAAACGAAATGCTTATTTTTTTAATTTAGTTTTGCCTGTGTTGCAAACACATTAAGGGTAAAATAAAATTAGCAATATGGTCATCAATCTAAGCGAACAACATTCTTTAGTAAGCAACTGGGTGAGCGAATTAAGAGATATGGAAATACAGCAAGACCGTATGCGATTTAGGCGTAACCTGGAACGTATTGCAGAAGTGATTGGATATGAGATTAGCAAAAAAATGGAGTGGGAAGAAAAAGAGATAACTACACCATTGGGCACCAGCATCAGCAAGGTTTTAAAAAGCCAGCCGGTATTAGCAACTATCTTACGTGCCGGACTGGGCATGCATACTGGTTTACTTAGTTATTTTGATAAAGGTGATAATGCATTTATTAGCGCTTATCGTAAACATAACCCCGATGGCAGTTTTGATATTCATATGGAATATATGAGCTGCCCCGAAATTGAAGGACGGGTAGTTATTTTAAGTGATCCTATGATTGCAACCGGCTCATCGCTGGTAAAATCAATTGAATTTTTGAAGGAAGAAGGCGAAATAAAACAATTACATATTGCTTGTGCCATTGCCTGTACTGTTGGTTTGGAATATGTAAAACGGGCATTCCCACTAGCAACTATCTGGTGTGGAGATATTGATGATGAAATAACTGCAAAAGGATATATTGTACCCGGCCTGGGAGATGCAGGCGACCTGGCTTTTGGTTCTAAAATGCAAGGATAAAAAATTGATATTTTAATCTAACTACGTATCGTATCCATATATAATCCATAAACAACTCAAACTTATCGTAAACTTATATTTTTAAATTAAAGCAATGTAGTTATTACCTATAAATCATAATTAAAGCAAAATATTACCGTTATTAGTATTTATATGCAGCATTTTACTGTAAATCCCTATCTTTATTGCTTACAATAGTTTATGAAAATGAGAAAATTAATAGTACTAATCTGTACCTTGTTTGCCTTCCAGTTTGTAAAAGCTCAGGATCCGCATTTTTCGCAATTTTTTGCATCTCCGCTTACCTTAAATCCTGCCTTTACAGGAAAGTTTAGTGGTAGCTGGCGCCTGGCAGCAAACCATCGTGATCAATGGCCATCTATACCAAAAGCTTACGTAACTACTAGTGCCTCTCTCGATTTTCCAATTTTAAAAAAGAGAATTCCAGAAGGTGATGTGTTTGGTGTAGGCATATCCGGCCTTACAGATGCAAGTGCCAATAATATTTTAAAACTTAATTACGGTTCTGTTTCTATGAGCTATCATAAAGCATTGGATGAAGATGGATATAATACCATTGGCGCAGGTTTCCAGGCTACTTACTCAAGCCTTAACCTGGATATTTCTAAACTTACATTTGAAGACATGCTTACCCAAAACGGTTTTACCGGTACAACGTCGGATGTAATTTTAAATGGTAACCAACAAGGTTATTTTGATGTAAATGCAGGGCTTTTATTTTCTGGCTCCAGCAATGGTTCAAACAATTATTACCTGGGCGCATCTATGTATCATATCAACCGACCAAAAGTTGGATTTAAAGATAAGAATTGGTATTTAAGTGGTAGAATTTCTATGCATGGCGGTGGCTCGTTACCACTTTCCAGCCTGTTAACTTTACATGTATCTGCCATACATCAAATACAAAACAAAGCCAGCGAAACCATTGTTGGCGCTGCCATTGCTGCAAATGTTAACCAGGATGAAGAAAAACCTGCTGCTATTTATCTTGGTAGTTGGGTTAGGTTTAATGATGCAATTATTCCTTATGTTGGTTTAGAATTTGGCGGATTAAGAATTGGCGTTAGTTATGATTTTAATATCTCCAATTTAAAAGCCGCTACTGCTTCACGTGGTGGATCTGAATTTTCATTAATATTTATTAAAAGGCCTGTTGATTACAAAGGCATTCCTTGTCCTAAGTTTTAATACATTCTTTAAAGGTCTGAAAAAAAATTCAGGCTTTTTATTTTTATTGGGTGTATTACACAATTTTACATATTCATAAACAAAAATTATAAAAAAGCTGCTTAAATAACATAGGTATTACTTGGCAGCATAGGTAGTTTTAAATAATTTTATCCATCATTAATTCAACAAAAAAAAATATGAGAAAAATTTACTTCCTCACTTGCTCGTTTTTGATCTTTTTAGGTTTTTCATTACAGGCACAAAATTCATTTTTTGTTCAGGTAAATGAATCGTCTGTATCACTGGTAAACAGTAAAAGGGTAACAATACCCAACAAATATTTTACTACACAAGCCAATGTAAAACAGCTAAAAGATTTTTTATGGTCGTTGCCAGGCGAAAAGACTGTTGGCAATAGAAACTTTGCCCCTGTTATTGAATTACCAATGCCCGATGGCTCTATGGCAAAATTTAATATTTGGGAAAGTAGTATTATGGAACCGGGGCTTGAAGCCAAGTTTCCTGAAATGAAAACTTTTGCCGGGCAGGGTATTACTGATCCTTATGCCAGCATCCGGCTTGATTATAATCCTTACTTTGGTTTTCATGCACAAATACTTTCTGCTGTAACAGGTGCATATTATATAGATCCTTATGCCAGGGGCAATATAAATAACTACATCAGTTACTTTAAAAAAGATCTTACAAAAACTGAAAAATTTATTTGTGAAACGGTAGATAATTTTGCCGAAGGTAATTCATCAAACATAGTTGCGGCAGGGCCTTGCAGGGGAAGTGAATTGTACACATACCGGCTTGCATTAGCCTGCACAGGCGAATATGCCGTTGCTGTTTGTGCCCCACTTGCACCAACAATACCACTTACGGCCGCAGCAATGCTTACAACTGTAAACCGGGTAACAGGCGTATATGAAAATGAAGTTTCTCTAAGAATGGTTTTAGTTGCCAACAATAATCTTCTCATTTACTTAGATGGTAATACCGACCCATATACAAATAATAATGGCGGCGCCATGCTAAGCCAAAACCAGGCCAATGTAGATGCTGTGATAGGCAATGCCAATTATGATATTGGGCATGTGGTGAGTACTAATGGTGGTGGTGTGGCACAACTTAGAGTACCCTGTGTAGCAGGGTCAAAAGCAAGGGGCGTTACCGGTACCAGCCAGCCTTATGGCGACCCATTTGATATTGATTATGTAGCCCATGAAATGGGGCATCAATGGGGCGGCAACCATACGTTCAACAGTTCAACAAGCAGTTGCGGCGGCGGTAACCGTAATGGCAGTACTGCGTATGAAGTAGGCAGCGGCACAACCATCCAGGCTTATGCAGGAATTTGTGGAAGTGATAATACTCAACCTAACAGCGATCCATTTTTTCATAGTGTTAGTTTTGATGAAATAAGCAATTATATTTCTACAGGAAACGGTAATGGTTGTAAAGTATCTACAGCTACTGGAAATACTTTGCCCTCTATTACTTCGATGGATAACAACGGTGCAAATATCCCATTAAGTACTCCCTTTACATTAACAGGATCTGCAACAGATGCTAATAACGATCCACTTACTTATTGCTGGGAAGAATGGGATCTTGGCCCATCAACAACCTGGAATGGTGGTAATGCCAATACTACAAGCCCGCTGTTTAAATCAAGAGTTCCAAAAACATCAGGTAGCAGAACCTTCCCAGATATTAATGTTATTCTAGCAGGATATCCTGCCAATCCATCTGCAACCATGGGCGGTTTAAAAGGTGAAACATTACCCACGCAAGCAAGGGCATTAAAGTTCAGGCTTACGGTTAGGGATAACCGTGCCGGTGGTGGTGCTGTTGTTACTGGTGGCGATGGTTGCCAAACGGGTTATACCGGTATTTTTCAGGTAAATACAATTGCAGCAACCGGGCCATTTTTAGTTTCAATTCCTAATGGTGGTGAAAGCTACCAGGGAAATTCAACACAAACTATTACATGGGATGTTGCCGGTACCAATGCGGCTCCCATTAATGCTACTAATGTTAAGATATCACTTTCTACAGATGGTGGGTTAACTTATCCTACTGTTATAACTGCAAGTACACCTAACGATGGTTCAGAGGCATTAACGATACCAAATATTACTACCACTACCGCCAGGATTAAAATTGAAGCAGTAGGAAATATTTTCTTTGATATCTCAAATGCCAATTTTAATATCACTGCAGCATCAACACCTACATTTACATTTGTAACGCCGGCACCGGTTTCTGTTGCCTGCGGCAGTTCATCAGCAGCCATTACATTGGCCACAACCAGTGTACTTAGTTTTATAACACCAATAAATCTTGTTGCCAGCGGTAATCCTGGCGGAACAACAGTTAGCTACTCTGTTAATCCTGTTATACCAGGTAATAGTACAGTTGTTACATTAAACGGGCTGGCTACAGTTGCCCCCGGCACTTATAATGTTACAATAACAGGTACTGCCGGAACTGAAGTTAAAACAGTGATTCTTACTTATATAATAAACCCCGGATCTGGCCCTACTATAACTGCAAATCCCGCAGCACAAACAGTATGTGCAGGCACCAATGCAAGTTTTAATATCGTATCGGCTTCTGCTACATCATTTCAATGGCAGGTAAGCACTTCCGGAGTTGGCGGACCATGGACCAATATTAGCAATGGCGGGGTATATTCAAATGCTACAACGGCCACATTAAATATAACTGGCGCTACCGCTGCCATGAATACTTATCAATACCGATGTGTAGCAAGTGTAATCTGCGGATCTACAAATTCAAATGCAGCATTGCTAACTGTAAATACAGCACCGGCAATTACTAACCAACCAGTTAATAATACAGTTTGTTCATCACAATTATCAACCTTTTCTGTTACAGCTACTGGTACTGGTTTAAGCTATCAATGGCAGGTTAGTACAACAGGATGTGCTGGTACTTTTGTTAATCTAACCAATACGGCTCCTTATTCGGGTGTATTAACAGCTACACTTATCGTTAACCCAACATCGGCTGCAATGAATAACCTTGCTTACCGTTGTGTGGTTAGTGGTACCTGTGCACCATCAGTAAATACAAATTGTGTCGTATTAACTGTAAATACGCCAATCAATATAATTTCTTCTCCATCAAATACTACAATTTGTGAAGGTTTGCAAACAACATTTATTGTTGGTGTTACCGGAACAAACCCGTCTTATCAATGGCAGGAAAGTACAAATGGCGGAGGTACATGGAATAATATAACCGATGGCGGTGTATATGCAGGTGCTACGAGTGCCACTCTTACTTTAACCAATGTTCCGGCTACCATGAGTGGTTATCAATACATGGTTATTGTTACCGGCGCTGCTCCCTGCGGAAATGCAACTTCAACTGCAGGAACGTTACTTGTAAATACTGCTCCGGTTATTACCACTCAACCAGTTGCCAATACAACACTTTGCGAAGGAAATAATACAAGCTTTACTGTTGCAGCCAACGGAACAGGGATTACTCATCAATGGCAATTAAGTACTACTGGTACAGGTGGACCATGGACCAACATCAGCAATGGCGGTGTTTACAGTGGAGCATCAACAGCCACTTTATCCATTACCGGAGTAACCATTGGTATGAATAATTATATATACAGAGATTCTATTTCGGGAACATGTACTCCTTCGGTTAATAGTAGTAACGCTGCTATAAAAGTTAATACAGCTATTACCATTACAACACAACCTGATGCCATTACTAATGTTTGTGCTACTGGCTCGGCCAGTTTTAGCGTAAATGCTACAGGCACTACTCCTTCTTATCAATGGCAGGAAAGTACCAATGCTGGAGGCACCTGGAATAATTTAGCAAATGGAGGAGTTTATAGTGGCACAAGCACTACCACCTTAACACTTACAAACATAACTGCTGCCATGAATGGTAACTTATATCGTGCAGTGGTAACTGCTGCATCTCCATGTGGTGCTGTAAATTCTGATAATGCAGTTTTAAATGTAACACCACAACCTGTAATCACTGCTACATTAAACAGTTTACTAGCAGGACAGCAATCTACATTAACAGTAAATGTAACACCAGCACCGGGTTTAACTTTTTCCTGGTATTTAGATGGTGTATTGCAGGCATCAACAGGAAATTCAATTGTAGCTACTGTTAACAGCCTTGGCAATTACATGGTAATTGTTAGCAGCAGTACGGGAAGCTGCCAATCTGATTTAATAGAAATAAAAGCGACAGCAAGTGATAAACTTTTTATTTTCCCAAGTCCTAATAATGGGCAATTCACCGTATCATATTATACCGATGGTGCATCAATTGCCAATCCATCAAAACAAAGTATTGTAATTTATGATAGCTATGGCAGAAAAGTTCTTTACAAAGAATATCCAGTTACACAGGCTTATCAATTACATCATATTGACATGCGTGGTTTTGGCGGAGGTGTTTATTATGTGGTATTAAGAGAAGCGAATGGAAATAAAGTAAAAACCGGTGAAGTAGTTATTAAATAATTAACACTTAACCTATAAACAAACCCTCTTACTTTATCTGTAAGAGGGTTTATTTTATTAATAAATACTTGTTTTTGGTTTATTATTGGTTATCAGCTAAACATTGGTAATTTGCATCACTAAAAAAATGATTATGATTTTTAAATTAAAAATTGTTGCTGCTTTTATATTTTCTGCTTTTCTTGTTTCCTGTGCCGGAAATGACAAAACAGATTACACGGATAAATCCATCATACCCGAAGGAAAACAAGAAGCAGTTACCAAACAGGATACTAGTTTACCAATAACTGTAAACACTCCTGTACAACCAACAGTAAATACAATTAATTTACCAGCATCGGGAGCAAGCGCTTTAAGTAGCAATTCACAAAAAGTAAGTGCTGTAACACAGGCTGTACCTGTGCAAAATAAAAATAATGTACAATTGAATCCTGCACATGGGCAACCGGGGCATCGTTGCGATATTGCAGTGGGTGCACCATTAAACAGTGCTCCCGGTTCCAGTACTACAGCGCCAACGATTGTAACAACGCAGCAACCTGCACAAAATACAATTGCTGAACAACAAGCTCAAAAAACTGCACCCGGTATGAATCCACCACATGGACAACCCGGCCATCGTTGTGATATTGCGGTAGGAGCTGCACTGGACAGTAAACCTGCACCAACACCGGTAGCAGTACCAGCACAACAAGGTGCAAATGATATAAAACCATTGCAACCACCGGTTAAACCAGATTCAACAAAAGGATAAAAAAATGGTCTCGCAACAAAAGGCGAAACCATTACTCAAAATACCAAACACAAACAAAAGTAAATGCCGTTTGGCTAAAAGGCCAAACGGCATAATTATTTAATCAGGTTTTTTTCCTTCTAAAAAAGTATTGATAGTGCTTATTTCTGCCTGGTTATTATCATCAGATTTTACTGTATAGTTGCTGTAAAAACTTTCTACATTGGCAATGGAGCTATGTAACTCCATATTGCGGCGAAGGTAAGCAGGCACCGTTTCAAACTCATTATTAGGATCGGCTGCGTTAATGTTGAACGACAAGTTACGCAGTTTTGCAATCCGATCTATCGCCTTGCGCCGAAGTTCCTCTGCTTCGTCCTGCATGGCAGGTTCCTCAACATCGGAAATCATGATAGGCTGAGTTGGTTGTACATGTTGCTCTTCCTCCGCCGCTTGATGGGATTTAACCACCAGTTGCATTTCAATCACAGGTTCGTCTTCCTGCTCTGTCTTTTGCACAGGCGGTAGCTCATCAACTGGATTGGATTCATTTACTGGTTCTTCCTGCACATAAATTTGTGAAGGCTTTACCAGATACCCTCCAGACGAAGGAGGGGTGCTAGCATCTTTATTTACTACAGTAATTTGTTTTTTAACTTTTGCTGGTTTATCAACGGGTGGAGGATCTTGAGGAACATCAAATGCAATTACGGGTATTTGATCTGATGCCGAAGATATTTCAAAAAAAACAGGTTCATCGCTCAATTTTTCCACAGTATTTTTACTTGGTATATCCACTATTGTTTCTTCTTTTGTTACCACTTTTAATACGGGCATCATTTCATCCGATTCATCAATATTATCTTGTAATGCAGGCTGTTCAGTTATTTCAGCTATCGCTTCTGCTTCATCTGCTTCATCAAATTCTAAAACTGGTTGCTGTACAATTTTATTTTTATCTACATTATTCTGTTCTTCTTTTACGGGCATCGCCAAAGTCATCACAATTTTTTTATCAGCTTCTTCATCTAATTTCATTTGTGGTTTTTTCTCAAATGGATCTTTATGTTCGAAACCAGTAGCAATTAAAGTAATACCTATTTGTGCGCCCAAATTGTTATCATAACCCAGGCCTAATATCACATCGGTATTTTCTCCGGCCTGGCTCAATAAATAATTTTGAATCACTTCTACCTCATCCATAGTAAACTCATGTTCACCTTCTGAAGAATTTATATTTATCAAAATCCATTTGGCACCTTTAATATCATTGTCGTTAAGTAATGGAGAATTAATTGCATGTTCAATAGCAACCTGTGCCCTGTCTTCTCCTTCGGCAGAAGCACTGCCCAGGATGGCAACACCACCGCTTATCATAACTGTGCAAACATCTGCAAAGTCAACATTTATTTGTCCGGTGCTGTTGATTACATCAGTTATACATTTTGCTGCAGTTGCCAACACATTATCTGCTTTGGCAAATGCTTCTTTCATTTTTAAATTTCCAAACTGGTGCCGAAGCTTATCGTTACTAATTACCAGTAAAGTATCTACATGGTTTTTTAAAAACATAACGCCTTCTTCGGCCTGTGCAATTCTTTTTTTGCCTTCGTAAGCAAATGGAGTGGTAACGATACCTACGGTAAGTATGCCCAGGTCTTTACAGATTTTTGCAATGATGGGTGCGCCGCCGGTTCCGGTACCACCGCCCATGCCAGCAGTAATAAATGCCATTTTGGTATTCACTTCTAAAATCCGTTTTATCTCTTCCAGGCTTTCTTCTGTAGCCTGGCGGCCAATTTCCGGGTTGGCGCCGGCGCCCAGGCCCTGTGTTAGATGTGGCCCAAGCTGAATTTTATTTGGCACTTTACTTTGTGCAATGGCCTGTGCATCTGTATTACAGATGATAAAGTTAACGCCTTCGATATTTTGCGAAAACATGTGGTTTACAGCATTGCTTCCGCCTCCACCAACACCAATTACCTTGATGATTGAGGATTGATCTTTTGGCAAATCAAAATGTATCATAGTTTTTTGTTTTGACAACGCCAGTGTTTTACAACACTGCGTTTATTAATTAATGGGTTAGTGAATCGTTTTAGAATGCTGAATTATAAATTTTTGGATGTATAGCCTGTTAATTTAAAAATCAACATTTAAATTTTTAATAATTATAGTTTTGCGTCTTCCTCTTCTTTAAACAAATCAATCAAACCGTTTTTAAAACCATCCATAAAAGTTTTTAATGACTTCCGTTGTTTCACTTTTACTATTCCGTTATCATCAACAGTATCTATGGTTTCATTTACCGGTTGGTTTTTTAAAGAATCGGGTACTTCTATCTTTTTAAATTGCTCTTCAAATTGTTTTGTTTTATTTTCATAATCATTATAGCCTTTTAATATTAAGCCAATGCAGGTGCTGTACATGGGTTTGGTAAGTTCTTCCAAATGCCCGCCTGCAAGGTGTTCGTTTGGATAGCCGATTCTTGCATTTAAACCAGTAACATATTCTGTTAACTGAATCAGGTGTTTTAATTGCGATCCACCGCCGGTTAGTATGACACCACCATTAAGCATCCTGGTATCTAAGCCAACCTGTTTTAAATGATAGGTTACAAAATCCATAATTTCACTCATACGTGCCTGTATGATACCTGCCAGGTTTTTTACCGAAATTTCTTTTGGTGCCATGCCACGTAAACCCGGAATAGTAATGAATGTATTTGCTTTTGCTTCATCACTCAAAGCACTACCAAACTGAATTTTCATCTGTTCGGCGTGTGTTCGTAAAACACCTAACCCGGTTTTAATATCGTTGGTAATATTTTCGCCGCCAAATGGAATTACAGCAGTATGTTTTAAAATGCCTTCATAAAAAACTGCCAGATCGGTTGTGCCGCCACCAATATCTACAATAGCTACGCCTGCTTCCAAATCCTGATCGCACATAACTGCAGCAGCAGAAGCTAAAGGCTGCAACACAAGATCTTTTGTTGTAAGACCTGCTTTATCAACACTGCGTTTTATATTTCGTATAGCATTCTTATCGCCGGTGATGATATGGAAATTTGCGCCAACTTTTACGCCACTATAACCAATCGGGTTAGGAATGTTTTGAAAATTATCAACAGTAAATTCCTGTGGTATTACATCAATGATCTGGTCGCCGGCAGGAATATAAGTACGGTACTGATCGGTAACAAGCCGGTCAATTTCTTCCTGTTTTATTTCTTCTTCAACATTCTGTCGCACAATATCACCACGTGTTTGCAAACTTTTAATATGATGACCTGCAATACCAACAAAAACCTCACCTATCTGCAGGTCGGGGTTATTATCATAACAGTTTTTTAAAGCCAGTTCAATGGCTTTTATAGTTTGATCGATGTTCAACACCATGCCGTGTTGTACACCATTACTGTTGGCACGGCCAAAGCCAAGTATTTCCAACTTGCCGTACTCATTTTTACGTCCGGCTATGGCAGCAATTTTTGTGGTGCCAATATCCAGACCTACGATGATGGGTTGTTCCTGATTCATATTTGTTTGTTTTTGTGTTTGAGTTAACTTATCGCCAAAAATGAGATAAGAATTATTGTTTATGATTTATTTTAAAAAAATTTTCTTTTCATTTATTTAACCATCAGTTTTCTTTTATGGAAAAGGTGAATAATCATTTTTCTTTTGCATTACTGCCTTTGGCTGCCGGTTTTCTTTTGATACCGGTAACTTTTTGGGGGCTGGTTTTGCTATTGGTTTATTTTCTTTTTTTACTGTTACAGTTTTTATAGGTTGCGTTGGTAAAACGGGTTTATTAATAATTACCGGCTGTACTACTGTTTCACTTTTTGTTTCTGTTTCATCCATATCATCTCGTTGTATTGATTGTTGTATCATTGATGAATCGGTAGTGTTTGGCTTATTATCTGGTATCAAAATTTGTGTTGAGTCTTCTGCAGCCTGTTCTGCCCGCTCTGCAATAAGCTTCATTAATTGCAGCGCTCTTAATGAATCTGTTGTTACATCGGCTGCTCCTTTTCTTCGCGCCACTACCTGGTTGTTATAACTGATATCAATAACACTGTAATTATTCCACCCGGCTTTAACCATCACATCTTTATAAAACAGTTTCAACTTATCTAGTTTAGCAGTTACATTTTCTGCATCGCCAAAAACAATAAGTTGATTTCCTATTTTTGGCACCATTTCAAAAGCCTTGTTTTCATTTATATCTACCTGGTCTATCATAGCCATGCTAAAAGAATCTTTTTGAATGGCAATACTGATGGTTTCTATATCGTGCAGTAAACTGCTATCGGCTTTTGATAAAACTTTTCTATCGGATGGAAAGCCGGTGAATATGGGAAGCCTTGCCGAAAATTTATCACTAAGTGGCAGCATTTCCAGGTCTTCATCTATATAAAATGAAGAGCCTGAAATTGTAAACACCCTGGCTACCGGCTCCCTTTCATGTATATTTACCTGTAAAATTTCATTATTATCAAAGAACAGTTCAGCCGTTTTTACCCAAACATCTTGTTGTAGTTGTTGCTCCATCTTTTTTAAATTGAAGCTGCCAATGGTTTTACCAACAGGATTTGCCTTTTCTGAAACTTTCAATGCTTCCAGTATATCTTTTTTATCTACAAAAAAATTATTTCCTGCTCCGCCATGAATATTTATTTCAATTCCTTTACAACTTTTTGCTTCCTTACTTTTAATGGCAGCAACAAGTAAAATAATTGAGGCACCGCCCAAAGCAACCCAAAGTGTTGCCAGCAAAATATTCTTTATGGTAATTTTCTGTTTCATTTTCAACTTATCATTATTCTGTAACCGCTTCATAAATGAAGCAAACCGTTAAAGCATAAATAAATTAAGTAGCCTTATTTTTTTTGTTTATCAATATTTTTTTTATCGGTTCAACCAAAGTATCAATATCGCCTGCTCCTGCCGTAATCAATAATTCTGTTTTATTTTCCTTAACCCAGTTTAGCATTTCGGTTTTACTTAAAACTTTTTTATTGTTAATACTCATTTTTTGTAAAATCATTTCACTTTCCACACCAGCAATGGGCATTTCTCTTGCCGGGTAAATGGGTAATAGTATTACTTCATTGGCCAGGCTAAGCGTTTCGGCAAATCCATCTGCAAGGTCTTTAGTACGACTGAACAGGTGTGGTTGAAAAATTACTGTACACTTTTTTTGTGGAAACAATTTTTTTGCTCCTACAATCAATGCTCTTAATTCTTCCGGATGATGAGCATAATCATCAACCATCACTGTTCCTATCAAACCTTTATCTGCCGTAGAATCATTCTTCACTATATATTCGAACCTTCTTTTAACTCCCTTAAATGCAACTACTGCATCTTTTATTTTAGTTTCATCTATTTTCAAATAGTGAGCAACAGAAATGGCTGCAATCATATTTTCGATATTGTGCAGCCCACCCATATTTAAAACCACATCCTTTAATACCCACTGCTGCATAATCACATCAAAACAATAACTACCGTTTTGCATTTTAATGTTAGCAGCGTACACATCTGCATTTGTATCTTGTAAATGAAATGTTTGATGTTCTTGCGCATTAAGATCAGCAGTTCTTTTTAATCCGTACTTGCTAAGTAATAAACCACCGGGTTTAATTCTTTTTGTAAATTCAATGAATGCCTGTTCCATATTTTCGGCATTACCATAAATATCCAGGTGATCGGCATCCATAGAATTAATAATAGCTATATCCGGATCTAATTTCAAAAAACTTCTGTCATATTCATCAGCTTCAACAACACTTACATTTATTTTATTACTGTCATGTTGCATAAATTCCTGCAACCAAAAATTTGTATTGTAGTTCACCGAAATTCCACCTAAAAAAGCGCTGCAACCATAACCACTGTGCCTCAATATGTGGGCTACCATGGTACTGGTTGTAGTTTTACCATGCGTGCCGGCTACACATATATTATAAGTACTGTTGGTAATAGCGCCTAAAACCTCACTGCGTTTTACCAGTTTGTAATTATTTGCAATAAAAAAATTCAGCTCTTTGTGATCTTTTGGCACTGCCGGTGTGTAAATCACTAATTCAGTCGCTTTGTCAATGAACTCAATATTGTCTTCATAATGTATTTTAATCCCTTCTGCCACCAGTTGCTTTGTTAAAACTGTTTCAGTTTTATCGTAACCGCTAACTGCTACATTTTTGGAATTAAAATACCTGGCTAATGCGCTCATACCAATACCACCAATTCCTAAAAAATATATCCGTTGCAGGGCATTCCCATCTACTAACCGGTTAAGTTTGTTTTCCTCTTCTATTTTTGCCCCTGTATTCAATTAATTAATCATTTTTAAAATTTCAGTTGCAATAATTTCATCGGCATTTGTAATAGCCAATTTGCCAATATTGCTTGTTAGTTCTTGTTGTTTGTTATCGTTTTTTGATAATGCAACAATTGATGGAACCAATAATTCTAACGCCTCGCTATCTTTTATCATTATGCCAGCATTTTTATTAACTAAACTTTGTGCATTTGCTGTTTGATGGTCTTCTGCAGCAAATGGGTATGGTACAAAAATCACCGCCTTTTTCATTACACATAATTCAGCAATTGCTATAGCGCCACTTCTGCTTATCACCAGGTCGGCCGCCGCATACGCATACTCCATCTGGTTTATAAAATCGTTTACCCAAATATTGTTGTTACCTAATGCTCTTTGTTTTGCTTTTAATGCATAAGGTTTACCCGTTTGCCAAATCAACTGCAGGTTATTTTGGTCAAATGCTTCCAGGTTTTTATCAATTGCTTCATTGATGGTTTTTGCTCCAAGGCTACCGCCAATTGATAGAACGTTTTTTTTTGAAGCATCTAAACCAAAAAAACTAATTGCATCTTCTCTGCTAATATTATTTTGCGATATACTTGCTCTCACCGGGTTGCCGGTTATCATTATTTTTTCTGCCGGAAAAAATTTTTCCATACCATCGCTGGCAGTAAATATCTTAGTTGCTTTTTTACCCAACATGATATTGGCTTTACCTGCAAATGAATTACTCTCATGTATGAAAGTGGCTATCCCTTTTGCCTGTGCAAACTTTAGTACAGGAAAACTTGAATATCCGCCTACGCCAACAACCGCTGTAGGTTTAAAGTTTTTAAAAATTTTTTTTACCTGTAAAAAGCTTTTTATAAGCTTAAAGGGCAAACCCATATTTTTTATCAAAGAACTCCTGTTAAATCCTGCTATATCCAAACCTTCAATTTTAAAACCTGCCTGCGGAATCTTTTCCATTTCCATTTTACCTTTTGCACCAACAAAAAGTATCTCCGTTTGCGGTTGCTGTTTTAAAATAGCATTTGCAATGGCAATGGCCGGATAAATATGACCGCCTGTTCCTCCGCCTGCAATGATAATACTACTGCCAACACCTTTAACCGAACCATTATCACTATTTAATTCCGCTTGCATTGTATTATTCATTTATCAAACTATTCAAAATCACTCATCATTTATTTTCTTATTGTTGGTTTCATTTTCATCAACTGTTTCTGTCTTAGTTGCAGATGCAGATTTTGCACCTTCTAACTGTTCAACATTTCGTGCAACACTTAAAATGATTCCTATGGACAGGCAGGTGAAAATGAAACTACTACCACCCATGCTTACCAAAGGCAACGTAACACCTGTATTTGGAAAAAGACTTACATTAACACCCATATTGGCAATAGCCTGTATTACTAACATGAAGCTTAATGACAATGCAAGTAATGCCCCAAATGCATACGGGCATTTTCTAAACAACCTTATGCACCTGTACAGGAAAAGCAAATAAATAAATACAATAAACACACCACCAAACAATCCATATTCTTCCAAAATGATGGCATAAATAAAATCGCTGTAAGAATGAGGTAAAAAATTGCGTGCCTGGCTGTTGCCCGGGCCTAAACCAAACCAACTTCCTTTGGCAATAGCAATTTTTGCCTGGTTTACCTGGTACAATTTTTCATTTGCATCTTCTTTATTGCTGTACACAAAAGTTTGTATGCGGCCAATCCATGTTGGAATACGGCCTACCGAAAAAACAGTAGGGATATCCTTTGATTTATGTTCTGATTTATCATAAGTGCTTACAGCTACCATAAATAAAATCATCACCGGTATCATAACTACTCCAAGCGTTAATAAAATATGTTTGGTGCTAACCCTTCCAATAAACATGATAAGAATGCTGGTGCCACCAATTAATAATGCTGTAGAAAGGTTTGCAGGAGCTACTAACAAACAAACAATTGCAACCGGAATGATAATTGGCAGGAAGCCTTTTTTAAAATCTTTTACCATTGCTTGTTTTTTACTTAACTGCCTGCTTAGGTAAATAAACAAAGCCATTTTAGCCAGATCGGATGTTTGGAAAGTTATATTAATTACCGGAAGCTTTATCCAGCGGGAGCCCTGGTTTAATGTTTCGCCAAAAAACAAAGTATAAATTAACAGGATGATTGAAATAATAAATAAAAATGATGCCACCCTGGAATAAAGCGTATAATTAACCCGATGTGCAAAATAAATGATGAACACACCCGATATAATTAGCCCTAATTGCTTAAACAAGTAACTTTCTGTACTTCGGCTATATTTATATGCCAGTGAACCTGTACTACTATACACCACAAGTAAACTTACCAGGGTAAGAATAATTACAATACCCCAAATAACACGATCGCCTTTGGTTTTACTTACCAAATTGCCACCCATGTTACTGATGTTGGGTGTAAAAAATGACTTTATGTTTATTGGTTCCTGCATATTTTTTTTGCTTCAACTTTCACTTTAATAAAGCAATTCAAAGTTTTTGGTTCTTATTCAAATTTTGATATAAACAATCCAACGTTTTCAGATTTTAAATTTTTTATTCTCTTATAATTCTTTCACCGCTTGTTTAAACTGGTTGCCCCTGTCTTCATAATTTTTAAAAAGGTCGAAGCTTGCGCAAGCAGGGCTTAGTAAAACAACATCGCCTTTATTGGCAAAATGAAATGCCGATTGTACAGCATCTTTTGCATTATTGGTGTTAACCATCAACGGAACAATATCACCAAATGCCTCATGTATTTTCCTATGTTCAATTCCCATACATACAATGGCTTTAACTTTTTCTTTTACCAGGTCTCTCAACAATGAATAATCATTGCCTTTATCAACCCCGCCTAAAATAAGTATCACCGGCTTTTCCATACTTTCCAGGGCAAACCATGTACTGTTGATATTGGTAGCTTTACTGTCATTAATAAATTCTACATTCTTAATGGTAGCTACAGTTTCCATGCGGTGTTCCAAACTTTCAAAAGTTTGAAGCGCTTCTCTTATTTTTTCCTTGCGTATGTCAACTGCCGATGCAGCTAAACCTGCAGCCATACTGTTGTATTGATTGTGTTTTCCCTTTATGGCAAAATCTTCAATACTCATTTGCATCTCTTCGTTTTTCCATTTCAGGTGCATTTTTGCGTTTTGCAAGTAAGCGCCTTGCGGTAGTTCTTTACTCATAGTTATGGGTGCTAGTGTTGATTTAATGGGATAGTTGCTTATTGATTTAACTGTTACTTCATCATCCAGGTTATATATAAAAACATCATTGGGTTGCTGATTCATTGCAATACGGAACTTGCTGCTGATATAGTTTTCAAAACGGTAATCATACCTGTCTAAATGATCTTCGGTAATATTTGTAAGTACGGCTACATCGGGCCTGAAAGTTTTAATATCATCTAACTGAAAAGAACTTATTTCGGCAACATATAATTGTTTTGGTTGCACCGCTACCTGCTTTGCAAAAGAGAAACCGATATTGCCAACCATTGCACAATCAACACCGGCAGTTTTACAGATATGATAGGTTAATGCTGTGGTAGTTGTTTTGCCATTGCTACCGGTAATTGCAATTATTTTACTTTTTCCTTTAAAGCGATAAGCAAATTCTATTTCGCTTATTATACCAATACCTTTTGCACGCAACTGTTTTACCAGTTTGTTTTTTTCTGGTATACCCGGACTTTTCATCACTTCATCTGCATTAAATATTTTATCAGATGTGTGTTGGTTCTCTTCAAACTCAATTGCGTTAAGTTGCATTTCAATGCGGTAATTTTCTTTAATTAATCCGCCATCACTTACAAACACATCGTACCCCTGCTGCTTTGCCAGCAAAGCAGTGCCAACTCCGCTTTCGCCTGCACCTAGTATGACGAGCCTTTTTTTCATTAATTAATTAATTACGTTTTGTTTTTTTAAAACAAAAAATGGTTTTTCAATAGCATAGCATTTAACAGTAGTCTTCAGTATGAATACTGTTTTTCAAAGGGTATGGATTAACTGAAAAACTTAGCTTTTAATTTTTACTGCGGGGTTTTTCAAAAACTTCTTTATCTTAATTTTAGTGTTACAATTGCCAAAACCACACTTAAAATTGTTATGATCCAAAACCTAACGGCAATTTTACTTTCATGATATCCCAATTTTTGATAGTGGTGATGCAACGGGCTCATTAAAAAAACACGTCTTCCTTCGCCATACTTTCGTTTGGTGTATTTAAAATATCCCACCTGTATCATCACACTTAGGTTTTCAACCAAAAACACAAAACAAAAAATGGGTATCAATAATTCTTTTCGTACAATAATTGCTAATGCTGCAATGATTCCGCCTAATGCAAGGCTACCGGTATCGCCCATGAAAACTTGTGCCGGGTACGCATTATACCAAAGAAATCCAATACAGGCGCCCACAAATGCTGCAATAAAAATTGATAATTCGCCCAGGTTAGGTATGTACATAATATTTAAATATTCAGCAAATTTTATATTGCCGCTTACATAAGCAAAAATGCCCAGGCAAATACCAATGATGGCGCTCACACCAGTTGCCAGGCCATCCAATCCGTCTGTAATATTGGCGCCGTTACTAACTGCAGTTACAATAATTATAACAATGATGATGTACAATATATAAGCATAATCCTGCCAGGCTTTGGGCAAAAGCTTTGCATAATTAAACTCATGATTTTTTACAAATGGTATTGTGGTAATCATAGTTTTTCGTGCATCTGTAAAAACTTTAGGTTTGCCATCATACATTACCGTATCATATTTTACCGGAGTCTTATCACTTGTTACTGTTGATTCTGTATTTGTAGTTTTTACAACTTCTCTTTTCACTACAACACTAGGTGTAAAATAAAGAGTGGCTCCTACAATAATGCCCAGCATAACCTGGCCAAAAATTTTAAACCTGCCCGCCAATCCATCGCTATCGCTTTTTTTATAGGCTACGCCTTTTGCCAGTGCAATTCTCTTTGATCTTATTTTAAGATAATCATCAATAAAGCCTATTGTTCCCAGCCAAACAGTACACAACAACATCAGGCGTATATACACTTTATCTAAATTGGCTAACAAAATTGTAGGAATTAAAATAGCCAACAGGATAATGATACCACCCATAGTTGGTGTTCCTTTTTTTTCATTTTCGCCGGCCAATCCTAAATCACGAACAGATTCGCCCAATTGCTTTTTCTGCAGGTATTTAATAAGTTTTTTCCCATACACGGTTGTAATCACCAGGCTCAATAACATGGCCAACATCACCCTAAAAGTGATGAATTGAAAAAGGTTGATTCCCGGAAAACGGAATCCTTCTTTTAAAAGCCAATCGAAAAAGTGATACAACATATTATTTCGTTAAATCTGTAATTATTAAACCAGCACTTACCATCATTTATCCAACAGTTCAAAAATTTCGTTTAATACCTGCTTATCATCAAAATCATACTTTACGCCTTTAATTTCCTGGTATTTTTCATGTCCTTTTCCAGCTATTAAAACAACATCTTCATTATTTGCTAGGCTCACTGCTGTTTTTATAGCCTCTTTCCTATCGGCAATTGATATAACTTTTTTTTTTGCAACTACATTTACACCTGCCTGCATATCTTTTAAAATATCCATTGGGTCTTCGCTCCTGGGGTTGTCGGAAGTGAGTATCACTTTATTACTATACTCACAGGCCACTTCGGCCATTACCGGTCGTTTGGTTTTATCCCTGTCGCCCCCACAACCAACCACAGTAATAATTTGCTGGTTACCTTGCCTTAAATTTTTAATTGTAGCCAACACATTCAACAAAGCATCGGGTGTATGTGCATAATCTACAATGCCAGTTATTTTTTCTTTTTTGCTGATGCTGTAATCGAAGCGACCTTCAGCGCCATCTAGGCTGCTTAATACTTGTAACGATTTATCTTTATCCTGGCCCAAACAAACAGCGGTACCATATACAGCCAGCAAATTATAAGCGTTAAACTCTCCAATTAACCTGAAGTAAACTTCTTTTTCGTTTACCATCATGTGTATTCCCTGTAGGCTGTTATCTAAAATCTTTCCTTTAAAATCGGCCATTGTTTTTAGGCTGTAGAAATATTTTTTAGCAAGTGTATTCTGTAACATAACAGCGCCTCTTTTATCATCGGCATTACTGATGGCAAAAGCGGTGGAAGTCAATTTATCGAACCATGATTTTTTTACCCTGATATATTCATCAAACGTTTTGTGATAATCCAAATGATCGTGTGTGATATTGCTGAACAAAGCTCCGGTAAATTGTAAGCCTGTAATTCGATTTTGGTGTATGGCGTGGCTGCTACATTCTATAAAAACATATTCACATCCTTCATCTGCCATTTGCCTTAGCAATTCATTTAAACTGATTGCATCAGGGGTTGTATGTGTTGATGCAAGTATCTTATCTGCAATTTGATTTTGAACCGTACTAACCAAACCGCATTTATAACCCAGTGCAGTAAATAATTTCCAAAGTAAAGTGGCAATAGTTGTTTTACCGTTGGTACCGGTAACACCTACCAGTTTAAATTTCAAAGAAGGTTCGCCATAAAAATTATGGCTCATAAAACCTGCTGCCTGTGCAGCATTATCAACACGTACATAAATAATGTTATCAACTAATTGTGCCGGTAAACTTTCGCATACAATTGCCACAGCTCCGTTATTAATAGCCATTTCAATAAAAGTATTTCCATCGGTTTTAGATCCTTTTATTGCTATAAAACATGCGCCTGCACTAACTTTTCTTGAATCTATCTGTAGTTGGGTAATATTAATACCTGTATTACCTGTTATAGATTGAATAGAAACTTTATATAGTATATCCTGCAATATCAATTTAGTATCAATGAAATTTTTTGATTTTTAATGAATGCTGTGCCTGCAACCATAGATTGATTTGCTACCCTACCTCGGCCGGTAGCAGTAACTTGTAATCCCATATTTTCTAATAAATACACGGCATCTTTCAATCCCATTCCGATAACATCGGGGGTTACAGAACCGGATGATGAAACAGAAAGATGCGGTGTATTTAAAATGCCTGTATTATTTTTTAATTGTACAGAGCGCCAGTTGCCAGAATTACTTATATCCGAATAAGGGATATTCAGCGTTGTAAAAATGGAAGCCATATCATTTTTAATTCCAAAATAATCATACTCACTGCTATCAGGTTTTGCCGAGGCGATAAAAGTTTTATGGCCCTTTAGTGTACCATAAATCCTGTCTGCAATTTCTTTAAACACTATACCAGAAACATCGGCGCCATAAATTTTCTTCGACTCACGACTGTTTTGAATTACCACAGCGATGGTATATTTAGGTTGATTGGCAGGAAAGTAGCCGATGAATGATGCCTGGTAAATTTTATTGCCTTTGTTATATCCCCGGTTATCCAGTGCCGTTACTGCAGTGCCTGTTTTACCTGCAATAAGATAATCAGGGTCTTTAATTATCCTGGCAGTGCCGTGTTGGCCCTGTACTACCGCCAATAGGCATTCTTTAACCTGAGCCAGGGTTTCATCGCTGCAAATTTTTTCTACAAGCACTTTTGGTTTAATTGAATCCAGCTCTACTCCATATTGTCTTATAGAACTTACCAGGTAAGGTTTCATCATTTTTCCATTATTGGCTACAGCATTGTAAAGCATAAGCATATTTAATGGTGTTACCAACTCTTCATAACCATGGGCCATAAACGGGATTGTGGTTCTACTCCAGCTACGGTTTGTTGGCTTTTTAATGGTTGGCTTTCCGGATGAAGCAATAATATCTACCCCGGTTAATGTATCTAACCTGAATGTGTGCAGGTGATTGATAAATTTTGTTGGTTGAGAACCATAATATTGTTCGGCCAGTTTTGCAAATGCCACATTACTGCTTCTTTCAAAAGCATCTTTAACAGTAATTTCATGCGTACCTAAATGCGAATCTTTAATGCGTAAACCATAAAAACTTTTTACACCGCCTTCGCAATCAACAATAGAGCTGTTGGTTACATATTTATCTTCCAACAAACTTATTAATGTTGCCAGTTTAAATATTGAACCTGGTTCGGTTGCTCTGCCAATTCCGTAATTCAGGTCTTCGGCATAAGTACCATCAGACTGTTTACCCAGGTTGGCAATTGCTTTTATTTTTCCGGTGGCTGTTTCCATTACAATGGCAGTGCCATGTGGTGAGTTATTACTAACCAACATACGCATTAGTGCATTTTCGGCCACATCTTGTATATAAGTATCTAATGTTGATACAATATCTTTTCCGTTTTCGGGATCCACATCACCACCATCAACCGGCATATAAGCACCTGCTACATACCTTACCAATTGCTGGCCCGTTTTACCTTTCAGCAGGCTGTCGTAGCTTTGTTCAAGCCCTACATTACTTGCATTGGCCCTTGCTAAACCAATGGTTCGGTTAGCAAGCAGTACATAAGGGTTTATGCGTTTATCTTTTACTTCTATAATAAAACCACTTTTATTTTTACCCAGTTTTACCAAAGGAAAATCCCTTAAAGCTTTATATTCTGTAAATGAAATTCTTTTCTTTAATGAATAATACCTGGATTTGCTTTTATATGCCAATTGTAATTCTTTCAAATAAGCATGTGCGGTTTTATCATTGAAAAGATTTGCCAGGCAAATACTTAATGAATCAACATGGGTTTTAAATCTTTTTCCGTTTTTTTCACGCAAGCCATCAGCAGCAAAATCAACATAAACATCAAAAATCGGTACCGAAGTACTTAATATATTTCCATCTTCGCTGTAAATGGTACCACGTTCTGCATCTACGGGCATGTATTTCAGGTGCATACTGCTATCCATATCTTTCCAAAACTTTCCCTGTACACGCTGTATATAAAAAGCTTTGCCTACCACAAATAATCCAAGGATTATCATTCCCAGAAAACTGAGGTAAACACGCCAGAGTATGTCTTTTTTTATTTCCATTTATATATCCGGTTTCAGCCTATTTTCTTAAAATGGCGGAGAAAATGAATTAGAACTTTTAGTTTTATTATTTATTAAAATCCTTTTTTACTGTTACTTGCTTTACATAACCCTTTTTTATTTACCCGAAGTAAAACCTAGTACAACCGGGGGTTCTGTTAATTCTTTTAAACCCAGTGGTTCTACCGCTTTAATCAATTCACTTGCTTTACTTCTGAAAATAACATCACTCTTAATTGTTTTATATTCGTATTCAAGTTCTTTAATGTGTTTTTCTGTGGTGCTTATTTTTAAATTAAGCTTATCGGTATAATGCCCGTTATATATATACAATACAGCTAAAAAGGTTAAAAACAGGAAGAACGGAATATTTTTTACCACCCATTTATGAGTGATATATTTCTTCCAATCGGTTTTTGCAACCGTTGCCTGTGTTTCTGTTGTATCGTTTTTTTCTGACATTGATTTTGATGATCTACTATTTACTTTTTAAACTTTTACACTTGCTGCATTTCTGCCACTCGCAGTTTTGCACTTCTCGATCTTGTATTTTCCTTTAATTCTTTTGAAGTTGCTGTAACCGGTTTTTTTGTGATGACTTTAAAAGGGTTTTTAAACCGATGGCCATATATATCATCAATTACAGTTTCGTCCATCGTACCATCTTTAAAAAAAATTTTAACCAACCGGTCTTCCAACGAATGAAAAGTGATGATTGCAATTCTTCCAGCAATATTTAATAATGTAGTTGATTGTTCCAGCAGCTCTTTTAAAGCGCCCAACTCGTCATTCACTTCTATCCTTAGTGCCTGAAAAACCTGGGCAAAATATTTTTTAGGATTTCCTTTAACCACGGCCTGTACTGCAGTTTTAAATTCGTTAATGGTGCGTATAGGTTTTAATGACCTTTGTATTACAATTGTTTTTGCCAGTGTTTTAGCATTGGTAACTTCGCCATATTGTTCAAACATTTTGTGTAGTTGCCATTCAGTAAAAGTTTTTAAAATGTTGGCAGCAGTAACAGTTTGGCGCTGATCCATACGCATATCCAACGAGGCATCAAAACGAATGGAAAAGCCGCGGTTGGCTTCATCAAACTGGTGACTAGAGACACCCAGATCGGCAAGTATGCCATCAACTTTTTCAATCTTATACAATCGTAAGAAACGCTTCAGGTGCCTGAAATTTTGAGGTATAAAAGTTACCCGTTCATCTTCAGTTTGGTTTTTTCTTGCATCTTCATCCTGGTCAAAAACAATCAATCTGCCGTATTCATTCAGTTGTTGCAAAATAGCACGGCTATGTCCGCCGCCGCCAAAAGTGCAATCAACATAAATACCATCGGGTTTAATATTTAATGCTGCCAGGCATTCGTTCAATAAAACAGGAGTATGATAAATTTGTAATTGGGAATCGGGAATTGGGTTATCTACCTTTTCTTTTTTCATTCCATTTTATAAATTACTAATTACAAATTCCCATCCTTTCTGTTCATAACTTCATTTGCTAAATCGCTAAATGATCCCGGTGTAAAAGTTTCAAAGAACTGCATATACTTACTCTTATCCCATATTTCAATTTTGTTAACTGCCGATACCAAAACAATTTCTTTTTCAAGCCCGGCATGTTCGGTTAAATTTTTAGGTACCAATAAACGGCCGGCGGTATCCAATTCTAATTGTGTGGCGCCGTTTAAAAAATACCGTCTGAATTCTCTTACTTTTGGGTCAAAATCATTGAGTTTGCTTATTTCAGAAAATATAGGATCCCAGCTTTGTTTAGGATATAATGTGAGGCATTTTTCGAACCCCCTGTTTATGATAAACTGCGAAGCGCCTTCATCCGGCATTTGCTTTTTAAAGCCTGCCGGTAAAAGAAATCGTCCTTTAGCATCTAAAGTGGCTTCATATTCACCAAGGAAACCTATCATTTTCAGGTAATTAATTAAAAATATAACAGATATTACCACAAAATAACACTTTTTCCCACTTTACAAACATATTTTGGTTAAAGTTTTTTATCCACAGCTATAAAATGCTTTATAGTATAGGTTATCCTGTTTATTTGATGTAGTTGGGATGTGAATTAGATGTGGATAGCTGTGAATAAATGTTAATATCTGATATATAAAAATGGCAAAGACAACATAAATAGGCAAAGGAAATTGTTGTACTTAATTATTAAGGATAAGATTTGAGATAAAGATTCAACATTTAGATTATTGTTTTGCAGCGCAGATTATCCAGTTTATAAAATAGTGAAGCCTGCATTTTAAAACAGGCTTCACCTTGTTGATTTTAACAGCACCCCATATCGGTGATGCCGCAACATCCACTGTTATCTATGCAACAGTTAGGATCATTCTGATCATTGTTCATGGCTTTATTTTTTATGGTGAGAAAATAATTTTTTGTTAACATCATACATTATAATTCTCCTTTTAAAGGCGTTATCTTTTGGCAACAAGCCTTATCATGTTGCACTTTAAGTTTATTAAACAGGAAACTAAATTCATTCATAAATTTTTCAAAAGCTTTCCAATTAATGCAATAGCAACTCCTGGGTCCATCAATATTCCCATTAATCAAACCGGCATTTTTTAACTCTTTTAAATGCTGCGATACGGTTGATTGCGACAATGGCAACACTTCTACTATTTCTCCACAAATACATTCGTTTTTTAAAGCCAGTAATTTTAAAATAGCAATACGTGCCGGATGTGCCATTGCTTTTGCAAACTGTGCCAGTTCCTGCTCTTTCTGGATGAACGCATCTTTTTTATGTATAGCCATTTTTTAAAATCTTATATCGCAAATATACGATTAATAATTTCAATCTGCCAAATCTTTTACAATAAAGTTTGTTTAACAACCTCAATAAATGATATAAAAATAACTCACCAGGGAATTTTTACTCTTTTCCATCCAATAAATTTCCCAGCCCGCCTAAAATGCTGCCTTCTTCTTTACGTTTGTAAGTATATTGTTGCAATCTGCCAGCCAAACGGCTTATGGGCAGAGATTGGAGCCAAACTTTACCGGGGCCCGAAAGTTTAGCAAAAAATAAACCTTCGCCGCCAAACATCCAGTTTCTAATGCCACTCACAAATTCAATGTCAAAATCAATTCCGGCGGTATATGCCACTACACAACCAGTATCTACTTTTAAAATTTCGCCAGGCTGCAATTCTTTTTCAATAATATAACCGCCAGCATGAGCAAAGGCCAGTCCATCGCCTTCTAGTTTTTCCATAATAAAACCCTCGCCGCCAAAAATTCCGGTGCCCAGCCTGCGCTGAAATTCAATACCAATGCTCACGCCTTTTGCCGCACAAAGGAAGGCATCTTTTTGAGCTATTATTTTACCGCCAAGCCTGGCCAAATCAAAAACAATTATTTTACCGGTATAGGGTGCAGCAAAACTTACTTTCTTTTTTCCCTGGCCCACATTGGTAAAAGCTGTCATAAATAAACTTTCGCCTACCAGTAACCGTTTGCCTGCACTAAATAATTTTCCCAGTATGCTATTATCTTGCTGCTGGCTCCCATCACCAAAAATAGTGTTCATCTGGATTCCGTTATCCATCATCATAAAGGCGCCGCTTTCGGCAATGGCTGTTTCATTGGGGTCTAATTCAATTTCTACAAACTGAAGTTCTTCACCGTAAATTCTGTAATCAATTTCGTGATTTTGTAACATGGCTTTTTGTTTTATCCTGCATTTTTATAAAATGAGGTTTGTTATAAGATTATTTACTGCAATTTAATATCAAATTTGGATTGTATTTTGCAATACTTTTTATAACTGTGTTAGATTTATTTAGCAGTAATGGTAATTAAACAAAGCTGAGTTCAATTATTTTTTTTAATTAATCTGTTGGCTTATGTTATGGCGCTTATTGAAACTTTACTAGTCGGCAGGATAGATGGTGGCTATATATCATAGTAGATTATTTACTTAAAGTAACAGAAAGTGGTGTAAATAAAACTCAAATAAACCTTTTCTTAAAAGCACAACTGTTCAGGTAGCTAACTTACATTTTGATGTGTAAAAGAGTTTAAAAATATTTGGTGCAAAAAGTAGCTGATAAAATATCGAATTTAACCTAGGAAAAAGCCTTCTGCTATATTGCAAAATTGTTACTTAATTACATAATATAGCGATAATTTGAATCAGAATTCGACAAAATGCAATTACTAACGACTAACGACAAGGTCTTAAAATCTACCAACGCTTCTTTTAGTTTACTTTTGAATTCGTGAATATAGTTTATCCTGGATTCATGAAAATATTTCTTTTCAATATTATTTTTAGTTGCCTGTTTTCATGCTCATTGCCTGAATATATTTTTTCACAACAAACCAATAGCAATGTTTCGGGATATATAAAATCTCAAAACAATAAAGGATTGGAAGGTGCTACCATTATAATTTCCCATGAACCTACAAAGAGTGTTTATACGGCACAAAGTAGAACTGATGGGGAATTTTATTTTTCTAACTTAATACCCGGAGGCCCTTATTTTGTAACAGTAAGCTACGTTGGATATGAACCTCATATATACCGGAATCTTTTTGTTGATTTTAACGCTTCAGGAAATTTCAAAGATTTTGCAAACAATGATATTGTAGCATTTATTTTAAAAAGCAAACCAATCGAACTTAGTGAGGTGGTAGCAAATGCAAACATAACGGTACCGGGTATTTTGTCTATAATTTCTAACCATCAGATGGCTTTTCTTCCCTCAATTAGCCGTAATCTTCAGGACTATGTAAGGTTGGTGCCACAGGCCAAAGTAAATGGAGATGGCCTGATGTCGTTTGCAGGCCAGAACAATAAGTTAAATGCCTTTTTCATTGATGGTGCTAACAGTAATGATATTTTAGGTGTGGCGTTAAGCGGTACCAATGGCGGACAAACCCGTACTCCACCCATTTCCATTGAAGTGTTGGATAAAATAAACATATTGTTATCGCCGTATGATGTTCAGTACAGTAATTTCACCGGGGGAAGTATCAATGCCATTACAAAATCAGGCAGCAATGAAGTAAAAAGTTCGGCATGGTACTATTTTAGAAACCAGAATATGGCCGGCAAACTTGGCGCATCAAAGCTATCTAAATTTTTTAACCAAACTTACGGCACCTGGGTGAGTGGTCCTTTGAAAAAAAACAAATTATTTTATTTTCTTTCTTTCGAAAACCAGGTTGAGAACAGTCCGCAGCCTTTTAATTTTTCTGATTATAAAGGCAATAGCCAAATTCAGCAAATAAGCGCTTTGAGCGATAGTGTAAAGAAAAAATACAATTATGATCCGGGAGCTTTTATGGAAACAAAAGAAAAGCTGAATGCAATAAGGACATTATTAAAAATAGACTGGAACGCTTCTGAAAAAAATAAAGTAACGATTAGCTATCGCTATAATCTTGCCAACCGTATTTCGCCCCGGCCAACCGGCAGCACTTTAATTTCCTTTCAAAATAATGCATTTGATATTCTCTCCAGCACTCATTCAGCTTCTATTGAATGGAAAAGTTTCTTTAAAAAAAACATTAGCAACAGGCTATTAATTACCTATAACAATCAAAATGATGACCGGCAATGGCTAGGCCAGCCATTTCCTCAGGTTTCAATAAAGGATGGTACCGGAACCATTTGGTTGGGAAGTAATGGCTCTTCACAACTAAGTTTATTCAAAGCAAATGAATTGACCGTACTTGATATTTTGAGGTTTGTAATAAAAAATAACAGGATTTCGGTAGGTGCAGAATATGATTTTACCAAGATCAGCGACCTGATAGTAAATCCTTATTTCGGCTTCTACCAGTATCGAAGCCTCAAAGATTTTCTTGACGGTCAATATGCTATTCGCTATACCCGTTCTTTTCCGCTAAATGATGCGCCCAAAAATGACCATACAAATGCTGGTGCAAAATATAACGCAGTGCGTTTAGGTTTTTTTATTAATGATGAAATCAATATCAATGAGAATTTTAGCTTGAATGCCGGAATACGAATTGATGGCAATGCCTTACCTAAAAATTACTTCGAAGACAAATTCTTTAATGATACAGCAGCAAACATTATTTCAAACTATTATAATCTTGAAGGTGCAAGGTCGGGAAAGGCCAATAAAACCAGTTGGGTTGTAGCGCCCCGGTTGGGATTTACCTATAAAATTCCCCATGCAAAGATTACTATCAGAGCTGGCGCCGGTTTATTCTCAGGGAGGATATTGAATATCTGGGCTTCTGAAACCTATAACAATTTATTGGGTGGGATAAAGATTAATCCGCAGCTTTTTGGAATGCCGTTTAACGCTGCCCCTTATCATCAACCCAATTATGATTCGTTGGGAATACAGCCAGGATTGTCAAAAGGTGCAGTAACACTTATAGCTAAAAATTTTAAATATCCATCTATATTCAGAAGCTCGTTTAGTGTTGAAAAAAAATTAAACCATGGATGGACAATTACCTCCCAATTTTTATTTACAAAAAATATGAATGAGTGGAAAATATCAAATGTGAATTTATTACCTCCTCACAGAATAACTCAACCTCCTGATGAGAGGTTTGTTTATTCGCTGAATACCAATACAGAAAATATTCCTTTATTGCCGGGAGGAGGCAACCCTTACGAAGCAATCTATCTGTTGTCTAATAATCATTCTAAAAAGGGATTTTCATATAGCGCCACGGCCCTTATTGATAAATCATTCAAAAATAATTTTTCAATAACAGCGGCTTATACCTTTGAAAATTCCAAAGCATTATTTGAACCTTATAATAATGCAGGCCCGGTTGCAGTGCAATGGAATCAGAATGAAACTGTAAATGGGAAGAACCTAACCACAATATCCAGATCAGATTTGGATCTGGGCCATCGGATTTATGTAAGTATTTTTAAGAAGATCAATTATCTGAAAAATAAAACGGCAACTACTGTTTCAATATTCTATAACGGGCAATCCGGGCAGCCTTTCAGTTACGTTTATGGTGGAAGTATTATTAATGACAATGGCATTACCAGTAATTATGACCTGATATATATACCAACAAGCAAAGACTTGGAGTTAATGACTTTCATTCCTTTAAATAACAATGGAATCAACTATTCGGCCAGGCAACAAAAGGAGTTGCTGAACAACTATATTGTTTACGACAGGTATTTGAAGAAACATCGGGGACAGTTTGCCGAACGAAACGGGGCTCGTTTGCCTTTCACAAATATTATAGATATAAGAATTCAACAGGATTTTAATATCAGGATTCATAAAAAAAAATCGGTGATTAGTATTACTTACGATATTTTTAATTTCACCAATATGCTAAATAAAAACTGGGGAAGGATGTATTTTCTTTCGGGCGATAATTTTCCATTGATACAGTTTATGGGTTTTAGCAGTGTGAATCCCCTCACTCCTCAATACCAGTTTATCCCTTTTAATGGAACAGCCTACTCCATGCAAACCAGTACTGTACCTGGTAACAGTGTCAGGTGGATTAGCCAACTGGGGTTTAAAATTAATTTCAATTAAGGGTTTCACCTTTTATGCATTATTTCTATTGTTGCAAAAGTTATCAACCTTTACTCTTTAGCAACACTAAGAAATGTACACTTTTAATTTGATTTAATGGCTTCCATCACCTTTTGTTTGTATAAACGTCCAATTGGAATTTCCTTTGCGCCTAACTGAATATCCGAATGATTATATCCGGTAATTTTTTCCAAAGAAATAATATACGACCGATGTACCCTGATAAACCGGTGTTCTGATAAGAGATTTTCCATTGAACTGATTGATTGTTTAACCAGGAAGTTTTTACCTGTGCTTAAAAAGATTTTAATATAATCTTTCCAGCCCTCGAGATAAAGAATATCATTTACAAAAACTTTTTGCATAGACTTGTCAACTTTCAGGTAAACAAATGCCTGCAGGTTCCTTTTATATTCGTCAGATTGGGCAGGTACGTCATGGCCAAATAGCCTCTTTACTTTTGAAACCGCTTTGAGAAATCTTTCGAATGAAACCGGTTTCACGAGGTAATCAACCGCATCGAGGTCATAACTTTCTGCAGCATAATCCCTGTATGCAGTTACAAAAATAACTTTTGGTGTAGAGGAAAGATTACGCAAAAAATCCGTTCCAAGCAACCGCGGCATTTTAATGTCTAAAAAAATAAGGTCAACTTGCTTCTCAGACAAAACATCCATTGCTTTTATTGCGTTAGTGCAGCAAGCAACTATTTCAAGCCCGTTCGCATTGGAAATATGTGATTGTAAAACCTTTAAAGCAGGAGCTTCATCATCTATAAGCAAACACCTAAGTATCATGTGTCTGTATTTAAGTTAGTTCTTATATTTTAAACATCATCTTACTCGATAGCAATTGAATTTAAACTAATTCAATAAGCAAAGAAACAACAAAAAAACTTCCTTCATCATTGAGTTTCAATTCGTGCTTGTCAGGGTATATGAAGGTCAGTCTTTTTTTTACATTCTCAATACCAATTCCATTTTTAGAGAGCAATTGGTTTTCATTCTTACTATTTACAATCTTACAACGTAACAAATTCCGATTAGAATAAATCTCCATACTCAACCATGATTTTTCTATTTGTTCGGATGCTCCATGCTTAAAAGCATTTTCAAGGAAAGGTAATAATACTAATGGGGCAATATATTTATCTTTCATATCGCCCTCTATGTTTATAGAAACATCTAACCTATTATGATAGCGTTCTTTTTCAAGGTCAATATAATTTTTCATAATTTCAATCTCTTTTTCCAACAACACTTCTGCCTCTTTACAATCATAAAGCATATAACTTAGTAAAGACGAAAGTTTCAAAATCAACTGCGGTGTTTTGTTTGAGTTTTCAAGTGAAAAAGAATAAATGTTATTAAGTGTATTAAATAAAAAATGAGGATGAACCTGTGCCTTTAATAATTGCAGCTCGGCATTTACTTTTTCCTTTTCGGCCGATAAATATTCTTTCTGTTTTTTCATCCAGGATTTAAATAACACGATCATGCTACCAGTTGCTGCCATTACATTCATAGATAAATAACTGCTGGCAGCCCAGGGGTTCAGCGATCCTGGATTATAATTAAACTGAATGTAAAAAGGGAATAACACTAACACCCTAAAAAAATGATTTAAAAAAATACCCCCGACTGCCCACAAAAAAATTAAACCAGAAAACTGAAAATACTTTTCTTTCATCAGGTAACGTGGTATCAGCCAGTACATGATTGGATAACCATATAAAATATAACACGGAACCCACAAAGTAGAAAGTATGTACATCTGCCAGTAAGGCCGAGGGGGCGTTTTAAATAAAACAGAGAAGATTACAATGTGTACTGTCCAAAATACAACATGCCTTAATAGCCGGAATTTTGGTGCAAAAACAAACTGGTTTTCATTATATTTTTTCATGGCCATTGAACTGAATACAATTTAATTCAATGTTATGATTTTTCTCACAATCGGTTATACTAAAACGACAAACTGCATTGTTTTTTCGACTAATAACTTCATTTTAAAGCGAAGCGATTTAATCCGCTTGCGTTGCTTTATTTCTCTAATTCCGATTATTAGGCGATTGTATTTTATAAACGTTAGATGGCATATTAATTTAGATGTGACCAATTCTATTGCTATTATTAATTCAAATATTTATTTTATGAAACAGTTAAATGCTAAAGTTATTTTTTGCCTTATTATTATAGGCGTAAGCTCATTAATTTTTTGGAGCTGTAAGAAAGACCCCTGGCACGGAAATGATTTTCCAGGATTCCCTAAGCAATCTATTGTTACCGTTACCGATTGCAATTTGAACGGTTGGGTAAAAGATCAGAGAGGAAACTCTACGATTATGTTTATCAATGGCCCCGCCAAACCACCTTTGAGGAAAGGAAGTTTTCATTTTGTTACCCCTGACCTAAGTTTTGCAAGGTTTAGAAATGACCAATATTCGGGAACACCTCTTTCAACTATAACTAAACTTTCGTATTCAACATTTATTGAACAACGTGATTCAATAGTTGATGTAAATTTTGTTGTGTTATTAGTGGATGTGAATGGAGATAACTCTGCAGATTATAATCTTGTTTTTGATCCCAGGTATCAAAGCCAACCTTTTGTAGGAGACAGCCTGCCCGATCAAGGCAAAACTCAAGTAGCCACCTGGCAAAACTGGGATGCCCTACACGGCGGATGGTTTGTTGGCCCTGACCCTAAGGACGATCCTGATCATGGCGGTGCATTTTTCAATCTGGCTACTTTTGTTAGCAACTTTCCAAACGCAAGAATTATGAATGATGTTGCAAAGGGTGGTGCTGCAATAAGATTAACAGTGGGAGGTCCTGTTTTTTCAAAAAACTTCATTGGCGATGCTGACAATTTCAAAATTGGCGTAAAGGGAGTTACTGTAATTTATGACTTTGAATTTACCATTGCCAATGCTGGAGACGACAAAAAAATAAATGGCTACTGGCCTAAATTCGCTACGTTAATAGGTTTTGCTTCTGGGGGTGTGGCTCCCTATACTTATTCATGGAGTGATGGAAAAAAAGTTTGGAACCAAAGGGAAATTAAAGTTCGCCCTTTCCAAACTACCACCTACACACTCACTGTAACAGATGCAAATGAGTGCATTGGAACTGATGAGGTAACGGTGTTTGTAAAATAATTTTGTAAAGATTAATAAAAAGAGGCTGTTTAAGTCAGCAGCTACTATCCTTAAAAGCAAAACTTCTACTGTTTTTTAAGCAAAAAAAACGATCATCACACATTAATAAAACATAAATAATTTCTAAAGAATATTATATGAATAACAATGAAACAATCACAGAAATTGTACAACAATATCTGCCGCTTACAACCTTTTTGAAAGGGAGTTATGCCTATTCCTATGTATCATATTGGAGAGCCGTGCCTCCCTACAAAAAAGAAACACCTCAATTGGGCAGCTTTTATGAATCGCCCACGAATCCAGGCATCTTTGAACAGGTACCAGGATATGCACTCGTTTCCTACGCTGCGTATATTCACTTTAACGGGGATGGAACATTTTATGAAAAAGGAATGCTGAATAATTCAGGAGAAAATATTTTGCCAGTTAATAATAAAGGTACATATACGGTACAAGCCGATTGGCTTGCCGGAGTATTTACAGGCACATTTACTGTTTCAAACAAGACAGGCGAATTCATCAATCATTACTTTATAATGGCAAATGATTGGAAAGAGTTGCATTTTATGATGCTTGATACACACCTCCGCCAACCTATCGCAGCTGGTATTTTAAAGCGAATAAAACTTTGAATAACCTGATTATTATTGCCGGCAATTTACCCTACAGGTTAGCAACCATCAAAATCAATAACGACAAAAACTATTGGGATTTAAAAAATTGAAGTCTTAATTACAAAACAAGTTGTAGAAAATTTCACTTTATCCATAATCCTCATAAGTTTTAAAACAAAGGCAATTATTATTCAACCATAAAATAAAATGAAATGAAAACAAAAATTTTTCTATGGGCCGGCATCATGATGCTCGGGACCATTATGTTCAACGCATGCCGTAAAAATCCAGGCCAGCTCTGTAATGGTGGCGAAACTATTGTAACTACCACCAAAGTGTTCGCTACCGGATTGAACAATCCCCGGGGATTAAAATTTGGGCCTGACGGATACCTGTACGTTGCCGAAGGAGGTATTGGAGGAAGCAATTCTTCCACTACATGCACACAAGTGATACCGCCCATTGGCCCCTATCTGGGAAGTACAAACGGCAGCCGCATTTCACGTGTTAATTCTCACGGCAATGTTTCCACCTGGGTTGATAATCTTCCTTCCTGTCAGGGAAATACATTGGACATACAAGGCGTCGGCGACATTGCATTTGTAGGTAATACTTTATATGGAGTATTGGCAGGCGCCGGATGCTCACATGGAGTTCCATCAATCCCAAATGGAGTTTTCAAAGTAAACCATGACAGAACATGGAAAATGATTGCCAACCTAAGTGAATATCAAATGGCTCATCCGGTTGCCAACCCACTGCCTGCCGACTTTGAACCGGATGGTGTTTGGTACAGTATGGAAAGCGTTAATGGCAACCTGTATGCTATTGAACCCAATCATGGCGAATTAGTGAAAATAACAACCAATGGCGTTATCAACCGCATAGTAGATATTTCAGATAAAGTAGGGCATGTGGTTCCAACCGTACAGGCGTTTCACAAAGGAAATTTTTATGTAGGAAATTTGGGGCTCTTTCCATCTACCGGTTCTAGTGTTTATAAAATTACGCCCGGTGGCGACGTCAGTGTGTTTGCCACAGGGTTCACTATGATTCTTGGAATCACCTTCGATGATCTGGGTGGGCTGTATGTTCTGGAAACCACCACCAATAATCCATTCCCTACACCTGGTACCGGCGATGTAGTAAGGTTAGACCCCGATGGTTCAAGACAGGTGGTAGTAACCGGCCTTAACCTACCTACAGGAATGACCTTTGGCCCTGATCACAAATTATATATTTCCAGCTGGGGGTTTGGTATGCCACCAAATGGTAGTGGACAGATATTGCAGGTAAGTTTTAAGTGTGATAGAATAAAAGGAGAAAAGAATCAATAGTGTACTGCTGACAAGAAGGAGTAAAATTTCACAGTCAGGTACTGAGGTGATCTTGATTAGATAACGTCAGCAAGGATAAAACAACCTTGTTGACGGCGTGACAGCAGCAATGAAGATGAACTGCATTTTTTTACGACCAATAACTTCATTTCAAAGCGAAGCGATTTTATCTGATAGCGTTGCTTTATTTCTATAATTCATGTTGCCTGGCGATTGTATTTTAAAATGGTTAGATAGCATATTATTTTACAGAACTATCAACAAAAATTTATTATTCAAGAAATTTTTTTATGAAATACTTTATTATTAAAAAACTTTCTGGCACTATAGTCTGTTCCATCTTTGCTCTAATTATTATAATATCAAGTTGTAAAAAATCACCACTTATAAAACAATTAGAACTAAACAAGCCGCCCATTGCTAATGCAGGCAATGACATTTCAATTTTTATCCCTGATAATACAGTTATTTTGGACGGTTCTGCTTCAATGGATCCTGATGGAAGTATTGTAAGTTATTCATGGACAAAAATATCAGGCTCTGCCAGTTTAATGATACGAACCCCCAATGCTTCAAAAACAATAGTAGAGTCTTTAACAGTGGGAACTTATCAGTTTGAATTGAAAGTGACTGATAACAGCGGTTTGTTTAATACAGACACAGTAAAAGTTGTAATAAGAACTTATGGTTCTAGTGGCTGCATTGGCTACTGGGTATGTGTAGATGCTACTTCATTTTATTCACAATACAGCAGCACTGGAGATTTCTATCAGTCGTATGGTGCATCGGTATCTTTAGATGATAAAGTTTACTTTGCTGGAGGCATTGATGATTTTTGGGATTATGGTGGTAGCTTAGATGGTGGAATTGAATATGATCCAGTCAATTTAACCTACAGGCCTTTTACCTTGTCTGTTCCAAGAAGTTTCCTAGCTGGAGCAAAAGCTGGCAACAAAATTTTATTTGCCGGAGGAAACCAAATGTCGGGATATACTAATAACCCTGATTATAATACAGTAGATATTTATGATAATCAAACTTTGGCACAAACAGTAGCCACATTAAGTGAAGCCAGGTCGCATCTAACCTCAGCCTCATTGGGTAACCAGGCTTTTTTTATTGGAGGAAAAACTATGGGTGGATTTTCCAATAAAATGGACATTTATAATAGTACAAACAATTCGTGGCAGGTAGTAACAATGCCTCATGCACGAGGTTATGCCGGCGCTACAATAATTGGCAATAAAATTTATATTGCCGGAGGACAGAATAGCAATGGTAATATACATACAGTTGATATATATGAAATTCAAACCGGACTGTGGACTTCAATTGAAGCTCCTAATGAACATCCGTTTTCAAGTGTTGCATCAGTAAATGATAAACTTATTGTTGCTGGAGGCGATGGGTTAAATAACAAATCTGCCGACATATATAATAGCACAACAGGCCAGTGGTTAACTGTAAATTTAAGCAACAGCCGTTTCAAAATGACTGTTGCAACAATAAGTAATAAAGCCGTGTTTCTTGGAGGAGCTAATTCGTTTTCAGGAAAATATTTTTCGAACGAATCAGGTGGTATTGATATTTATGATGATGTTACAGGAAGCTGGTATACAGGTTCGGTTTCACCAGGTGTGTGTGGTATGATGGCGGCTTCCATCGGATTAAAGATAATATATGTAGGCTTTATGTGGAAAAACAGTACTACGATTGCTAATACAATGGTTACTCTTACGGGGTATTAAATTTATAAATTGAAATAGGCAATTTCTTTCATGTTGATAATATCAACTGTAGCAAAATTTAACTTGACTGCTTTGCCAAAATAATGAAAAATAATACTTTCCATTTTCAACAACCTATTGGGTAATAAACTTGAAAATAAAACTACCTGGATTGTGGCCCGGTTCTTCAAAGTATAAATCAAGCAACCTTGCAATGGCTTTTTGTTTTATCCTGCACTTTTATAAAGCAGGAGTAATTGATATGATTTTTTTGCTGGGTACTATCTAAAGTATATTAAGTTAAAAAATTCCAAAAAAAGAAAGACAGCAGTAAAGAAAAGCAGGAGCCGTTGGTAAAAAATTAGAAACCTTTATTCCTGATTTAAGTTTTTCTGTTTTTTTTTATTCTTCTTTTCTAAATAAAAAAACAACCCTAAAGGGAAAATAAAAGCAATTTTTGATAATACAGAAGTAATAGACTGAAACAATTGTGCATTTTTACCTTGTTCTTCATTTATTTTTCCATAACGGATGTTTACAGGACTACCAAAATTGTAAGCTATTGTTTGCAAATCTGTTTTATATGCAATAGCCAACGAATCTTGGTTAAACAACCAATCTTTATTGAAGCGTTGCTCTTCAAGCACATCTGGTTCTTTATCCACATCAAAAAAACACCATTGCTCATTAATATAAGCCTGTATAACAAAATGATGAGGCAGGTATAATGCCCTCACAGGAATATTTTTTTTCATTAAAAGTTCCATTAAAACAGCGCACTGCTGACCACAATAACCATAGGGTTTCTTCAAAATATCATCCGCTGTAATTTTTGAAGAAAGATATAAGCCGGTTATCTTTTGAGTAACAGATGCAATCCAGTTTTCATTTAAATCCTGTGTTGCATATTTATGATAAAATCTTTTTGAAACTACATTTCTTGCTAAAACTGCATACGTAAGTGTTCCTGTTGTTATGTTCTTTACATTGGCCATGCTATCAACATAAGATTCAAGTTTATCTAATGTATTCAACCTGTTTAAAGAGGGATTGTATTTTTCTCTAATGATAAGTACCTGTTTATCTTCAATAATATTATAATGGATAAAGTTGAGAGCAAAAAATAAAATAGAAATAGGTATAAGGATATATTTCAGGTTTTTTAACATAGTCAGGCATTTGTTTTCAAGCGTAACAGATTGTTATAAGTTTAATCTACTTTCAACAATTTATTATTTGCAAATATAAATAAATTGTAAGTTTAAATAATAGGTGCATTTAAAAAAAGTAAACTAACTTTTCAGTTTTATTTACACCCTTATTAGAAAGCCAGATGGCTGCAACAGTATCTCTTTATAGGCTTGATAAATACCAACGGCAACAAAAAAAGTATCGAAACGAGCAAGCGATATAGATGATATAAACAATCTTAAATAGGTTTCAACAAAAAGCCGCCTTTATTTTAAGGCGGCTCCTTGTAAAAGTAAAGTTTTAAGTGCTTACGCTTTCGTATTTTTCAATTGTCCGTTCCAAACTTTTTTACCTTGTATTTTTTTTACGAGGTACATGATACCAACAAAAATAAAAAAGATTGGTCCCGTAAAACCTAGTAAGGCTACATATTTGGTTCCATAAAATTTTTCCATGGGGCGCCTTATTCTTTCTGCTATCAGGTACATGCTAGGTACCATCACCAGGGTGAGGAAAAAAGCAAAAATTAATCCAAAGATAATTGTCCAACTCAATGGCCCCCAAAAAACAACACTATCGCCACCAAAGAAAATATGCGGATTCAACTGCTGGAAGAAAGTAATAAAATTTATATTGAATCCAACAGCAAGCGGCAATAAACCTAACATGGTTGCAAGCGCCGTTAGCAAAACAGGTATGATACGTATCTTGCCTGCCTGTATAGTAGCTTCTCTTGTTTTTACTCCACGGCTGCGTAATTCATCTGTAAACTCAATCAATAAAATTCCATTCTTAATTACAATACCAGCCAGGCCTATAATACCTATCAGTAACATGATGGTGGCAATGGTCATACCGGTAAATGCATAACCCAGCAATACACCAATTATTGAAAAGAATATTTCGGTTAATACAATGAATGGTTTGCTCATACTGTTGAATTGCAATACCAAAATCATAAATATAAGACCCATTGCTATTAAAAATGCTTTACTTAAAAATGCATTCGTTTCTGCTTCCTGCTCACCCTGGCCGGTTTGCTTTATTGTTACGTCAGATGGTATCCTGTTTTTAGATTTAAAATCTTTAATCTTAACTGCCAGTTCTTCATTTACTTTTCCCGTCATGGTGGGGTCAAGTACGTTTGATTGCAACTGGATGGTACGCTTTACATTTTTACGGGCAATAGCGCCGGAAGTATTGGTATAATCAATAGTTGCTACCGCACTAATGGGAATTGATTTTACCATCATGGTATTCATATCCATAAAGGTTATACGCATGTTCATGATATCAGTAATGTTTTTACGCTGCAAGTCGCTGTAGCGTAATTGAATCTTATATTCATCTTCCCCGTCTTTAAGTTTGCTTACTTCTTTACCAAAAACTGCTGTGCGTATTTCCATTCCAATCTGACCGGTACTCAGGCCTTCCATCATGGCTTTTTCTCTATCTACGTTTACTGTAATTTCGGGACTGTTTAAATCCACGTCCATCCTTAAATTTTCTATACCAAATACCTGGTTCGTATCAAAATAGTTTGACAGGCTGCTGGCAACTTTGGCTATCTCTTCGTAACTATCGCCTATCACTTCAATATTTACCGGCGGGTCGGTTGGTGGGCCGCCATCTTCCTGCGCCACTTCTATGCTGGCTCCGGGAATACCACCCATTTGTTTTCTTATTTCACCAAGATAGGGTTTGGTATGTTTGCCATGCCTTTTTTCGTATTCAACAAATGAAACCTGGATACGGCCCAAATTAGATTGAACACTTCTGTTATTGCTTCTTGGATTATTTGCGCTGTTTGCAACATTGGTAATGATGCTTTCTACAATACTGCCTTGGGTGCCCGGCTTTTCCTTTTCTAAAACTTTAACTACCCGGCGCTCTAACAATTGTGTAACACTATCAGTAGTTTTTACATCGGTACCAACGGGCATTTTTAAATACACATAAATAAAATTAGGATCGCCACTGGGGAAAAATGTTTGATCGTTACCCCTCAACACCAATAAACCTGCTGCTACCGGAAATAGGATAAACAGCCAAACCAAGGCCCATACCGGCCTACGGCCTTTTAATATCCATCGTAATAATTTTTCGTACCGCACCATTAAAGCCGGCAATACCCTGTTTTGGAAATAATAAATTATATCTCTAAAAACAAAACGATTTAAAATTGAGAGCAAAACCATAAACCACAGAAAGTTGGCAACGCCATGCCAGCCAGAAAGATGCAGTAAAGCGCCAAAGATAATGGCTACCCAAAACAGTGGTTTTTTAAAAAGTGCTTTTTTGGGTTCATCAAACTCTCTGCCCTCTGGTTTCATAAAGCTTACGGCAAAAACAGGATTAAAAATAAATGCCACAATTAAGGATGCTGCCAATGTTAGTATAAGCATTACCGGCAGATAAATCATAAACTTACCAATGATACCTTTCCAGAAAAGCAATGGAAAGAAAGGCGCCAGAGTTGTGGCCGTACCTGCCAAAACTGGAATAAAAATTTCGCCGGCAGCTTCTTTAGCACTTCGTATGATTGGTACTTTGCCATTATTATAAATTCGATGCGTATTTTCTATAACCACAATGGCATCATCTACAATAATGCCCAGCCCAAACAACAATGCAAATAAAACAATGAAATTTAAAGTTACCGGTGTGCCAATAATAGCATCGCCTATAGGCAAAAATAAAAATGCCACAAACACACTTAGCGGCACACTTAATGCTACAAAGAATGCATTGGTAACTCCCATAAAAAACATCAATACCAACAATACAAGTATAAAGCCAATGATGATGGTATTAACCAAATCTTTAAATGAAGTATCTGTTGCCTTACTTTGATCGCCGGTGATAACTACTTTTAAATCTTTTGGCAGCACCCGGTTTTCCTGCATCTGTGCTACAATATCTTTAACCTTACCGGCAGTGCTTATTAGATTTTCGCCTGAACGTTTTATAATATTTATTGTAATAACATTTTTACCATCCAGCCGGGCATAACTTTCCTGCTCTTTAACTGTATCTACCAGTTGAGCAATATCTTTTAAGTAAACTGCGGCTCCCCTGGCGCTGCTTCTTACAACAATATCCTGCAGATTTAGTGCACTTGTAAATTGGCCTTTTACTTTTATGGTACGACGCATTTTTCCAATTTCTATCTGGCCTCCTGTAATATCCCTGTTCTCACGGCTTATTGCATTTTCTATATCTGTAAAACTTATACGTGCTGCCTGCATCTTGTATGGATCTACATTTACCTGTATTTCCCTTTCTGGCGCACCAACAATTTCAGCACGTGTTATTTCAGAAAGTTCTTCAAACCTGTCCTGCATCTTATCTGCATATTCTTTTAGTTTAACGCCATCAAAATCGCCACTAACATTTACAAACATGATGGGCATTTCGCTAAATGCAAATTCCTGTGCATCGGGTTCGGAAGTAAGGTCGGTAGGCAAATCTGTTTTTGCCTTATCAATGGCATCTTTTACTTTTTGTTTTGCCAGTTCGGTTTTAACATCGGTATCAAATTCAACAATAATCAAACTATAATCAGCCTGCGATGTGCTGGTTATTTTTTTAACCTTGGCACCGCTTATCCCTTTTAATTGTTTTTCAATGGGTCTTGTAACAAGGTTCTCTATATCTTTTGGTGAGTTACCTGCATATATAGTGGTAATACTGATGGTGGGTACAACAATATCTGGAAACTGCTCTTTTGGTAAGGTATTAAAGGTGTTTAGCCCCATGATGGTAACAATGATGGCCATAATATATATAGCCGTACGGTTGTTAATTGCCCAACTGGTTGGACCAAACTGTTTAAATTTTTTTGATACGCCTTCTGTAAAATTCATACACTTAAATTAAAAGTCATACCAAAACCTTTGCTTTACAAAAAGGTTTTTAAGACTCGGATTATTTAAATTTTATCTATTATTTTTCAAATCACTTGTGATTGTTAAATCATCAAAAATATTTTCAATCAACATCTACACATGAGATTTAAAGTTAGTTTTGTGAGCTAATCAACTGACCATCGTAAACATCCTGGTAACCATCAGTTATTAACTGATCTCCGTTTTTTAAGCCTGCTTTTATTTCAACACTGTTGCCATATACTTCACCAATAACCACCGGTTGTTTTTTTGCAACCGATTTACCATTACTAAGTTTGCTAAGTATAAATACATATTTGGCGTTCTCATCATTTTGAATGGTGTTAACAGGAATTACAATAGCATTATTGGCAGCATAATCCTGAATACGAACAACTGCCGACTGATTTGGTTTTAATGCAGGATCGGAAGGAATTTTTGCTTCGGCAATAAACCCACGCATGGTGGCATCAATTGACTGGCTTATTAATGATACAGTAGAAGTAAATTTTTTATTTACATCAGGGATGCTAATTTCAATGGTAGAGCCTATACTGATTCTTGTTAAATAATTTTCTGGCACATTGGTTACCACTTTTAAATTACTTGTGTTAACTATTTTTATCTGCGGCCCTGATGCAGTCATTCCCTGAAAAGTTTCGCCAACCCTAATGGCAACAACATCTGCAACTCCGTTTACATCACTATATACATTAGCAGTTTTCAATTGTTCAACAGCTATTTTTGTTTGTTCATTTGCGCCTTGTAATTGATTCTCCAATGATTCAACATTATTTTTTGCAGAAATCAACTGTAGCTCAGTACCAATATTTTGGTCCCATAAATTCTTTTGGCGCTGATATACATTTTTGGCAAAAGCAAGTTGTGTTTTTAATACATCGGTTTGTTTCCTGGCAGCAGTTACCTGTTGTTGCATAATTGCATCATCAAGTTTTAATAATAATTGTCCTTTTTTAACATACTGCCCCTGTTGAACGTACAATGCTTTTACCTGGCCTGGCATTCCACGGGGTGATATATAAGAAATATTTTGAGCATCAACATGTCCCTGCAGGTCAATATAATGTTTAAAATCCTGCGTAGTTACAGATGCCGTAGCTACCAGCTTTATATTTGAGTTTTCGGCAGCGTTGCTATCGAGTTTTTCTAATTCGGCCTGTAGCTTTTTTATTTCTTCTTCATTCTTTGTGTTTTGGGCTTTCAGTTTTTCAATAGCAGCTTTCTTATCATTGATAAGGGCTGTTCCTTCTTTTTTACTGTTACCACAAGATGCCATGATAAACATAGCCAACGCTGTAATTGAAATTTGTGTTATTTTTTTCATCTGTATTTAGTTAGTTTGTTTTTATTATAGTTTTCCGGTGGCTTTTAAAAAATCTACCCTGGCAATAATTGCATCATACAAGGAGCTTATATAATTTGTTTGTGCCGTTTTTAGATCAATTTGTGCTGTATTTATTTCTGATGCCGATCCGGATCCTATCTCATATTTTTTCTTTGTTTGATCGTACACTTTTTCTGCAAGCGCCATATTTTTTTTCTGAAAATCCATTGTAGCGATAGCGGCAATAAAATTATTTTTTACTTTTTGTACTTCGCCATCAATATTAATTTTTAAGGCTTCGGTTTCATTGCGGCTTTTTTGTAGTTCAAGCTGTGCTTTTTTTATTTTTGAGTTTAACGAAAAACCGTTAAAAATGGGCACTTTCATTTGAATGCCAATGTAAGAACTGGTGAACCACTCACCTTTATTAAAGAAATCAAATTTATTACGTTGTGCCTGTTTGCTGTAACCACCTACCAATGCAAAAGTTGGTATCTGGCTTAACTTATACCTGCGTACATTCAGGCCGTTAAGTGTGTTGGTTAATTCCGAAATCTGGAAGTCGTTTCTGTCGCTGTATTTAAATTGTGCTGCTTCCAGTATGCCTTCCTTAATTTGATTATCGCTAAGCGTATCGGTAAGTACCAGGCTATCTTTAACGGGCATACCCATCAATAATTTTAGGCCAGCATAACCATTGGTAATCAAATTTTCGGCTTTCAGTTTTTCTGTTTGCAGGTTAGCAACCTGTACTGATAATTTATCAATATCAACTTTTTCGGTAAAGCCATTATCATACATTACCTGTATATCGTGTTTAAGTTTTTCAAGCCTTTTTATATTAGCATCAAGTAAATCAACCTGTGTTTTGCCTACTACCAATTGGTAATATATTTTATATACATTAGCTTTTATGTTCTCCTGTGTAAGTGCTGCAATTTTTTCTTGTAAACTGATGGTACCATTTCGTGCTTTTAAAGCAATAAAAACCTGTCCGTCAAAAATTAATTGACTTAAAGTAACGCCGGCATTAGCGTTCCACGGGTTACCAAAAGGAAACAATAAGTTACCAAACCCACCGGCTGGAAAAGTTACCGGTTGGCCATTTCCGTTCTTAACTCCTTCATCTATCAACACCTGGTATGTAGCCGGTGCAATAAAGTTTGGAATTGATTGTACGGCAATATCAAGGTTACGGGTAACCGCTACAGATCCGTTTATTTGTGGCAATGCAATTGATGTAACATCCCGGTTTGTTTGTTTCTGAATCAACACATCGAGCAATGCATTTTTTACCTGTACTGAATTTTTGTTGGCATAATCCACTGCTTGTTGTACAGTAAACGAGTTTGTGGTTTGTGCTTTGGTATTGACTGCAGAAAACATAAGGCAGCTTAATAACAGGCTGTAATTCCTGATTTTTTTCATCGCTATTATTTTATTCTGTTTAATTCTTGGTTTGCTCTCTTTGTTGCCAGTATTTCAGTATAAGTTTGTACCCTTTTAATGATACCAGCCCAAAAAGAAAGTGTATGATTATCTCTTCTTCAATTTTTGCCAGGTTATGTTTCAATTTTTGCTGAAACTCCGGGTTAAATGGAACAAACATGGTTTCTACCCTGTACCGGCATAAGATATCCACAGCTAATTCTGGCCTGTACAATTCTTCTCTTATACCCCGTTCCAGGTTTTCTTTACAAACATTATACAGGTACTCATTTTTATGTTTCAAAAATTTACGAAAAGTGGCTGGATGGTATTTTTGCATATCAAACAATATGCCCGGATTCATAGCATTAAACATTTCGGCCATCATATCCATCACTAAAAAAATCTCATGCACGGCATTGTCTGCTTTTTCCCTATCGGCATTACATTCGTACCTGTTTGTTACAATCACATCATCCACAACTCCATCTATCAATTCATCTTTATCTTTAAAATACAGGTAAATGGTTTTCTTGCTCATGCCCAGCTTTGTAGCTATATCATCCATACTAACGCTTCGTATGCCGTACTGCATTACCAGGTCGTTTGCAGCTTGTTTAATCCTTTGTTTTGTATCTATTTCTGTCATATTGCGCCACAAAACTACGGAAACTTTTAACGTAACCAAAGTTTCCAGTATTTTTTTTTTTTAATTATGATGAATGGCAAACAGCAGGCGGCATTCCCTTTAGTAAATTGGGTAGCCGGTACCATATAGGCCAAAAAAGTATATTTGTACACTAAAACCAGGAAGATGAAAACCAAATTGAATTACAAAAAGTTATTGCAGTATTTTTTACAAGGTCTTTTAATATTGGGGCCGGTAACTATTACTGCTTATTTTATATTTTGGGCAGTTTCTACTATTGATAGTATGATACCTATTTTTAGTTATACCGATGCCCAGGGTATTGTACATGTTAGGAATTATGGTATTGGTTTCATTATCATTATTGCGGTACTAATCATTATTGGTTATTTTAGTTCGTTTTTTATAACAAGTCGTTTTTTAAGTTTTTTTGATAAGCTGCTTGAAAAAACACCTGGAATAAAACATATATACTCAACCACCCGTGATTTTTTTGAGGCCTTTGCCGGTGATAATAAAAAATTTACAAAGCATGTATTGGCCAATGTTGATGATAATGATGTATGGCGCTTTGGTTTTATAACCAGGGAAGATATGCAGGATTTTGATTTGATGGACTATGTTACCGTATATATACCTATGGCATATTCTGTTGCAGGCAATGTATATGTGATACCCAAAAACAGGATACGCATCATCACAAATATAAGTGCTGCACAAACCATGAAGTTTGCCGTAAGTGGTGGTGTTACACAAATTGATGATGACGAAACTAAAAAGTAATACACAAATAAATTGTATTTTTAAGCAAGCCTGTAAATTTTTACAATGAAGAAAAGCATCCGTTTTATAATACTGCTGACTGTTTTATTAATTTCATACCAACAAGTATATTGCTGGGGGTTTTATGCTCATAAAAAAATAAATTATTATGCAGTTTTTTTATTACCACCAGAGATGTTGGTATTATATAAACCAAATATTGATTTTATAACAGAACATGCTACTGACCCTGACAAAAGAAGATATGCCGTAAAAAATGAAGGCCCCAGGCATTACCTTGATATTGACCATTACGGAGAATATCCTTACCCCGATTTACCACGTAAATGGAAAGATGCAGTTGCCAAGTTTGGAGAAGACTCTTTGATGGCTTATGGTATTGTACCCTGGCATATACAAACCATGTTAGGCAGACTTACCAAGTCTTTTAAAGAAAAAAATTTCAGCATGATAATGAAAAACAGTACCGAACTGGGTCATTATATTGCAGATGCACATGTACCCTTGCATGCAAGCAGCAACCACGATGGACAACTTTCTAACCAAAAAGGCATACACGGTTTTTGGGAAAGCCGTGTACCCGAACTGCTTGCCGAAAAAGAATGGGATTTTTTTATTGGTAAAGCAGATTATATAAAAAACCCTGGCGATTTTATTTGGAAAAGGGTTTTGGAAAGTGCAAGGGCTGCAGATACGGTGCTACAATATGAACGTGAGCTAACGCATACATTTCCTGATGACAAAAAATATTCTTTTGAAAACCGCAACGGCAAAACAATACGTCAATATTCATCGGCATTTACCATTGCCTTTAATACTAAATTAGGCGGTATGGTTGAAAGACGTATGCGTCAATCCATTTACGCTATTGCATCATTTTGGTACACAGCCTGGGTTAATGCCGGTCAGCCCGACCTGAAAAGGTTGGTTTCGGAAAAATTTAGTGAGGCCGATATGAAGGAGTTTGAAAAATTAAATAAGGAATGGAGCTCATCATCTAAAATGATTGGGCGTGAAGAGCAGTAGAAAATTTATTTGTTTAAAGTCATCAGCTATTAAATAATTATTTAGCCAACGGAATTGCAATACAAAAAGTACTTCCTTTACCCAGTACACTTTCGGCTTTAATGGTTCCATGATGTGCCCCTACCATTGTTTTTACATAACTAAGCCCAAGGCCAAAACCTTTTACATTATGTACATTGCCGGTGTGTGCTCTGTAAAATTTTTCAAAAATTCGGTTTAGTGTTTCCTTGTTCATACCAATGCCGTTATCTTCAATTTTAATATTAAATTGATTATTGGTATTAAAAGTTGTAAGTTTTATTTGCAGATTGTCTTTAGAATATTTAACTGCATTGTCAAGTAAATTATTGATAAGATTGGTAAAATGTACTTCATCTGCATTAATAATATCATTCTCTGCATCCAATAACACTTGCAAAGTTCCTCCTCTTTCGGCAACTTGTAGATTAATATTGTTTAAAGCTAATGTAATTAAATCATGGGCAGCAGAACGTTTAAGATTCAATTGTACTTCTTGCTTATCTAATAATGCGGCTTGCAGGATGGTTTCTACCTGCTTGTTCATTCTTTTATTTTCTTCTTTAATGATACCAGTAAAATAATCTGTCTTTTCTTTATTACCAGCCACCTTTTCGTTCTTTAAGGCATCTACTGCCAGCGATATGGTGGCCAGTGGTGTTTTAAACTCATGTGTCATATTATTGATAAAATCAGATTTTATCTCGCTGAGTTTTTTTTGTTTTAATAATGTGCGTATAGTTATAAAAAATGCTGTAGTTATAATTACCGTAAAGAGTATAGACCCTACAATGAACCAGATCATTTCTTTCCATATAAGACGTTGCTGGTGCGGCATAACAACCGATAAAAGTTCTTCGCTTACCAGGTTTTCAAAAGCAGTTCCACTGGCTGGTTCCAGGGCATATACAACGCTAAAACTATTTATGGTATCGGCATAATACTTAAAAAAATTATCGCTGTACACCTGGTCGCCATTGATAGAATTTATCCTTACATTAAATTCAAACGGATAATTTTCGAGGTTGTTTTTATTAAATCCCATCCTGATAATATCTGCAATTTCATCTCTCGAAAATCTTTTTATTACAGAAGGTTTAAAATACTGCATCTGTAATTTATCTCCGGGAAAAATCAGGTCGCTTTTACGAGGTAACGGCATCAGGGAATTTTTCTCTTGTGATAGTAAAGTTCCTGCATAATTTACAGCCCTTATAAAATTTTCTTTTACCTGCTTGTCTTTTGCTGCACGTGCGCTGTCAATCCAAAGTATCTGAAAAAAAATTAACCCAAAAAGGGATAGCAGTATAAGTATGGTTATAATAGGAAAAATTCTCTTCATTGCTGTAAAGGTAATTCAGTTTATGGGGGGTAAAATACGTTAAATGCCTTAAAAGTTAAATTTAACTAAGGTTTAAATATTAATATACAATTTTTACTGTTGTGAACATTCTTTTAAACTAAATGATTAATTTAGAAATATGATTGAACCTGCTGCAGGCATATTATTAATTGCGGACCCCTTTTTAAAAGACCCTAATTTTTTACGTACCGTGGTGCTTTTGTGCGAACACCAGGAACAGGGCAGCCTTGGTTTTGTTATAAATAAACAGGTAGAACATACTTTAGATGAGCTGATAACCGATATGGAAGGCTATAAGCTACCGGTTTATTATGGTGGCCCTGTACAAATGAATACGGTACATTTTCTTCATCAATACCCCGATCTTATTCCTGAATCGATAAAAATTAATAATGAAATTTACTGGGGCGGAAATTTTGAAACAGTATCAGCATTAATAAAAAGTAACGGTGTTAATCTTAACAAGATAAAATTTTTTATCGGTTACAGCGGCTGGAGTTTTAATCAGTTGAATAACGAACTTAATGAAAAAAGCTGGCTAACAGTTGCTGCAAACCGTAAACTGGTTTTTAATACCAGTAACGATGAGATATGGAAAAACAGTTTGCAAAAACTTGGCGGCGAATATAAGATGATGATAAACTATCCCATTGATCCGCAATTAAACTGATTAATACCGTAACTAAAACATATATTTAGTTTAAAAAAACTGCTTTGTTATATAGCTTTGTAAAAATCATAGCCCGGCTTGCCTTACCTATTTATTGCAGGAATATTGACATCAATAAAAAAGAATTATTGAAACTAGATGGCCCACTGATGCTTGCAGCCAACCACCCTAATTCATTTTTAGATGCTATCATACTTTGTACTTTATTTGATAAACCTATTTATTCTCTTGCCCGTGGCGATGCATTTAAAAATAAATTTTTTGCCAAAACTCTCACACTTTTTAAAATGTTTCCGGTGTACCGGGTAAGCGAAGGGGTGGAAAACCTGGAAGAAAATTATATCACTTTTGATCTTTGTAAAAATTTATTCAGAAAGCAAGGCATAGTGCTCATATTTAGCGAAGGCAGGTGCATTAATGAATGGCATTTACGGCCTTTAAAAAAAGGTACAGCCCGCCTGGCCATTAGTAGTTGGAGTGATGGCATTGAAGTAAAAATTTTACCTGTGGCCATTAATTACAGTTCGTTTAATAAGTTTGGTAAAAATGTAAAACTCTTTTTTGGCGATATCATTACTAAAGAAGAGGTAAACTATAATGACAGCCATGGTAATGCCATCAGGCATTTTAATGAACTACTGAAAGCCCGATTAAGTAATCATATTTTTGAAATTAACGAAAATGACAAACAGGCCTTACACGAAACTTTTTATGTAAAACAATCTTTCATAAAAAAAATCATGTTGTTTATACCGGCAGTAACAGGATATGTGTTACATGCACCGCTTTATTATTTTATAAAATGGTTAGGCAATGTTTTAATTAAAGAAAAAGGCCATTATGATGCCAAAATTATTGCTTTCTTATTCTTACTTTACCCGATTTTTCTTTTAACAGTAAGCACTATCTTATTTTATGTAAGTTGTAACTGGTTTTCCTTTTTTGTTATTTTGCTATTACCATTTACCGCCTGGGCTTTTGTACAACTTAAGCAACAGCAATAAAACTTTACATTACTATTTAAAATGCATAAGTAGTATAAATAAAAAACCCACACTTTAAGTATGGGTAATTTTTTATTTTTTATATTAATTTTTTTATGCTTCTACTGCACCTTCAACCAATACTATGGTTTTGTTATTAAGCACTTCTACAAATCCGCTTTTAATATTGTAACCGGTTGTTTGAGTTTTGTCTTTCAATATCTTCAATTTGCCATCTTTTAAAGCACTTACCATTGGTGCATGCCTGTCTAAAACTTCAAAAGAACCGCCAATGCCTGGCAATACAACGCCATACACATCGCCGCTGAAAACTTTTTGTTCGGGTGTTAAAATTTCTAAAGTCATAAAAGAATTTAGTATTTAGATTTTTGAGTTTTACTCAGTTTTAAAATATTAGTAAAAACTAAAATCACTTTAATTGAAAATTTTTATAGTATTCAATAGTTAGCACTTACTGATCCGCTTATGCTTTTGCTGCTTCCATCAATTTCTTTCCTTTTTCAATAGCATCTTCTAAAGTACCAACCAGGTTAAATGCTGCTTCGGGATATTCATCCACTTCTCCATCCATAATTGCGTTAAATCCACGAATGGTATCTTCAATTGGCACCAAAACACCTTTTAAACCTGTAAACTGTTCGGCCACAAAGAAAGGCTGACTTAAGAACCTTTGTACTTTACGGGCACGTGATACTACCAATTTATCTTCATCACTTAGTTCATCTAAACCAAGTATGGCGATGATATCCTGTAATTCCTTGTAACGTTGTAATATCAATTTTACACGATTGGCAGTATTATAATGTTCGTCGCCCACAATTGAAGGTGTTAGTATCCTTGATGTAGAATCCAATGGATCAACCGCAGGATAGATACCTAAATCCGCAATTTTACGGCTTAGTACTGTAGTAGCATCTAAGTGAGCAAATGTTGTTGCCGGAGCAGGATCGGTTAAATCATCCGCAGGTACATATACCGCCTGCACCGAAGTAATTGATCCGTTACGGGTTGAAGTAATACGTTCCTGCATCAATCCCATTTCAGTTGCCAGTGTTGGCTGGTAACCCACCGCCGATGGCATACGACCTAATAATGCCGACACTTCTGAACCAGCCTGGGTAAAACGGAAGATATTATCTACGAAAAATAAAATGTCTTTTCCTTGCCCGCTGCCATCGCCATCACGAAAATATTCAGCAATGGTTAATCCACTTAATGCCACACGAGCCCTTGCTCCGGGTGGTTCGTTCATCTGCCCGAAAACGAATGTAGCTTTAGAATCTTTTAATCCTTCCATATCCACAGCGCTCAAATCCCATCCGCCTTCTTCCATACTATGTTTAAACTTTTCGCCATAGTTCATAATCCCTGCTTCAATCATCTCTCTCATCAAATCGTTTCCTTCACGGGTTCTTTCTCCCACTCCTGCAAATACCGATACACCACTATATGCTTTTGCAATATTGTTAATCAATTCCTGTATCAATACGGTTTTACCCACACCTGCACCACCAAACAAACCAATTTTACCTCCTTTTGCATAAGGTTCAATCAGGTCAATTACTTTAATACCAGTATATAACACTTCGTTTGCTGTACTAAGGTTTTCAAATAATGGTGGTTTGGCATGTATTGGTCGGCCACCAACTTTACTCACTTGTGGTAACCCGTCAATTGCATCGCCGGTTACATTAAATAAACGTCCTTTAATATCTTCGCCAACAGGCATGGCAATCGGTTTACCTGTATCAGTAACAACCATACCCCGTACCAAACCTTCTGTTCCGTCCATTGCAATGGTGCGTACACTGTCTTCACCAAGATGCTGTTGTACTTCCAACACCAGGATATCGCCGTTTTCACGCTTTAACTCAAGTGCATTTAAGATTTCAGGAAGTTTACTGTTGCTGTCAAAATGAACGTCAACAACGGCACCGATAACTGATTTAATTTTACCTGTATTGGCCATAAAAAGTTTTTTTATATATGTTTTCTATTTCAGGCGGCAAAGGTAAGGGATAGAGTTTAAAAACTGAAATTGAAAAAGTGCATTTTTCAAGGATTTTTGATGATAATTTTACCTCCTTTTTAGAATTAAACACAATTTGTTTGCTGTTTTTCGTTTAAAAAGAAATTTTTATACTGTTTTTTAAATTATTTGATGACATTGGTTATTAAAAAAGTCTTACGCATCTCTTTTATTCTGTGCAATGCAGTTATTATGCTGTTTTATTTACTGGCCTGCCTGGTTCCTTTTTTACCAGCCGGCAAGTACTGGTTTATAGCCATAATGGGGCTTGCATTTCCATTACTATTTTTTGCCCTTTTATTTTTTTTAATCTACTGGATTTTTAGAAAATCGAAATGGGCATTTCTTTGCGCTGCTGTTTTATTGGTGGGTATAAAACAAGTTTCGGTTTTTTTCAGTTTCAGGCAGGTTTCAAAATTTGATGTTTTGAAAGCTCCCGGTAACATTCGGGTAATGACATGGAATTTATCTAGTTGGGGTGAATCGAACAGAAAAATAAAATCGAACCCCAATTATCAAAAAGAGATGGTTGAGGTGATAAAGAAAACAAATGCTGATGTATTATGCTTTCAGGAATATCTTTATTACAAAGATTCGAAATACTACGACTCGGTAATTCCGGCGCTTAAAGACTATGGATATAAGTATAGTTATTTTGCCAAATCAAACTATACCAAACGCATTTATAAAACAACTTTTCTAACTCAATCTGTTATCCTCTCTAAATTTCCTATACTGGATTCTGCTTATTTTTTTTATAATGTACAGGAGTTTTCTGAGCCGTTGATTTATGCAGATATACAAGTAAATGATAAAAAAATCAGGGTTTTCTCCACCCACCTTGAATCTGTACGGTTTGAAAATTATGATTATGAAGCATTGCATAAACTTAAAGAACCGATGAATGCAAGTATAGTGCAATCACGAGCTATTTTGTATAAATTAAAGCAAGCGTATAGAAGCAGGTCGCAACAGGCAGAAATACTTGCTTCTAAAATAAAACAAAGTCCATATCCGGTTATTGTTTGTGGCGATATGAATGATGTGCCCAACTCTTACACCTATTTTACAATAAAGGATAATTTGCAGGATGCATTTTTAGAAAAAGGCAGTGGCCTGGGACGTACATTCCGTTTTATTTCTCCCACATTGCGTATAGATTATATACTGGCTAATAAAAATTTTAAAGTTAAAAAATTCAATAAGATAGAAGTGCCTTATTCAGATCACTACCCCATTATAGCAGATTTTGATTTTACTGCATACTAAGTTAAACTTCACTAAAGCAAGCACAAGAATTTTATAACACTGCTAAATAAAAAAGTGAAATTAATTGGACTAATACTAAGCAAGCATTGTATATACCAAAGCCGCCAACACACTGCCAATTATTGGCCCTACAACTGGTATCCAGCTATAGTTCCAACCGCTACCGCCTTTATCTTTTATGGGTAAAATAAAATGCATAATCCTTGGCCCCAAATCTCTTGCCGGGTTAATGGCATAGCCTGTTGGTCCGCCAAGACTTAATCCAATACCAAGTATCAGCAATGCAACCGGTAATGCATCAAGTGAACCAAGTTTTATCTGTACATCATTTATGTTTCCGCCGGCAATATAAAATATACCAAATACCAATGCAAAAGTACCGATGATTTCTGTAGCTAAATTAAAAAACACATTGGGTATGGCCGGGCTGTTACAAAATGCCGAAAGTTTAGCATTGGGATCGCTGGTTTCATCAAAATGTTTTTTATAAGCTATCCATACCAAAACAGCGCCCAACATGGCTCCAATAAATTGTGCTTCAATATATGCCGGTACCAGCGACCAGCTAAATTTATTGGCAACCGCTAAACCAATAGTAATCGCCGGATTTAAATGAGCCCCACTTACTGAAGCAGATAAAAACACACCAACAAAAACTGCAATGGCCCAGCCAAAAGTAATCACTATCCAACCGCTATTGTTGCCATTGGTTTTATTTAAAACTACATTGGCTACTACGCCATCGCCCAATAATACTAAAAATGCAGTACCAATAATTTCAGCAATAAATGGAGTCATAAAACAAAATTTAATGATAATAGATTAAGGTTGAAAAATAATTCAGTTAAGCTAATTTTATTATTAACGTATATCTACAGGTTTACATTTTTAAAATTCAAGATAATAAATATTGTTTAGCAAGTTCATTAAAGGTTAAAATTTGTTGTTGTTGCCAGTTTGATAGCTAGCCTGCAGTCATCAAACTGCCCGTCTTGATAAACAACTGCTCCACATAATTTTTTGGGATGAATAGTTGGTAAAAATGTCCTTGCTTTTTTTGAAGAGATAATTTTTGTTTTACCTAAACTTAATTTACCCGACATAAGGTTGTATAATTTTAACCCCATACCATAATAAATTTTTTGCCAAAAACTGTAACATGGTACAACGAACGAAAGATTGGTACAAACATGCGGTGCATTTTGCATCAGTAACCCTCTTTCTTTTAAAGATTCTCTAACTAATTTTATATTGCCCTGTGCCAGGTAACGTACACCGCCATGTACCAATTTAGTTGAGCGGCTTGAAGTGCCTTTGGTAAAATCATATTGTTCAACCAATAAAGTTTTATATCCACGGCTGGCTGCATCAACGGCGGTACCTAAACCTGTGGCTCCACCGCCAATAATTATAATATCCCATATTGTTTCCTCATCAAGTTGCTGAAGCATTACATTACGGTTCATAAACAATAATATTTTTTTAACCGTTTTGAGTGGGATGATAATTATTTTTTTTTTGAAAATATTTTTTTAGCAATTGCTGATTGTTGACTTCACTGCATTTTTCCAACCGGTAGCTAATGACATTCTTTTTTCATTATCCATATTTGCTTCAAATATTTTATTGATCTGCCATTGTTTTTGTATTTCGGAAATATCATCCCAATAACCAACGGCCAATCCTGCAAGATAAGCAGCTCCTAAAGCGGTAGTTTCGGTAACCATTGGCCGCAAAACTTTTGTATTTAAAATATCAGCTTGAAATTGCATAAGCAAATCATTAGCAGTAGCACCTCCATCAACCCTCAACTCTTTAATAGAAATTCCAGCATCCGCTTCCATAGCTTTTAATACATCCATTGTTTGAAAGGCGACACTCTCCAAAGCTGCACGAGCAATATGACTTGCAGTGCTTCCCCTGGTAAGTCCGGTTATGGTTCCTTTTGCATTTTGTTTCCAGTATGGTGCGCCAAGCCCGGTAAATGCCGGAACCACATATACATCGCCATTGTCTTTTACTTTCAATGCCAGCTCTTCTACCTCGGCAGAATTTTTTATAATCCCCAATCCATCTCTTAGCCATTGCACAACAGCGCCGGCAATAAATACACTTCCTTCTAAAGCATATTGTGTTATACCGTTTACTTTCCAGGCAACGGTTGTTAGCAAATTATTTTTTGATTCCACAGGCTTTTCTCCTGTATTCATCAGCATAAAACAACCTGTACCATAAGTATTTTTTACCATGCCCGGCTGTGTACACATTTGCCCAAATAAGGCCGATTGCTGATCGCCGGCAATACCTGCTATGGGTATATTATGTGCAGTGATTATGTTTTGAGTAATGCCATACACTTCGCTGCTACTGCAAATTTTCGGCAACATGTTTGTGGGAATATCAAATATTTTTTCAAGCTCTTCATCCCAATGCAGGGTATGAATATTGCAAAGCATGGTACGGGATGCATTGGATACATCGGTTACATGAATCTGTCCTTTGGTTAAATTCCAAATAAGCCAGGTATCAATTGTTCCAAAACATAATTCACCTTGTTCTGCTTTTTTTCTTGCACCTTCTACATTATCCAAAATCCATTTTATTTTACTGGCCGAAAAATAAGCATCTACAATCAAACCTGTTTTTTGCTTAATTATATCATCCAATCCTTTTGCACGCAGTTCATCGCAAAAATTAGCCGTTCTTCTATCTTGCCACACAATGGCGTTATATATGGGCTTACCGGTATTTCTATCCCAAACCACTGTAGTTTCTCTTTGATTGGTAATACCTATTGCCGCAATATTATGAGGGGATAATCCCGCTTTTGTTATTACTTCTACAGCCACACTCAATTGTGTGCTCCATATTTCGTTGGCATCATGCTCTACCCATCCGGATTGAGGAAAAAACTGTGTAAATTCTTTTTGTGCAACAGCTATTATGGAACCCTTTTTATCAAAAATAATTGCACGGCTGCTGGTTGTACCCTGATCGAATGCTAAAATATATTGGTGCATGAAAATTTATTTTCTTCAAGTTAAATACAAAAAACTAAATAATGGTTTTAGTAAGTTAAAACATAAAAAAAGCTGCATGGTCAACACCACACAGCTTACTTAACTCCAAAAAAAATATTTATCCTCTGCGGCCTTTACCTCTTTTATGAACAGTAGTTTTTACTCTTGTATTTCCTGCCGGCCCGGTAACTTTTGTACGGGTAACCCTGTAATTTTTACGGGCAACAGTTGTACGGGTTCTAACAATTGTTGAGGATGTACGATAAGGTTTGTAAATACGATGAGCCGTTGTTACCCGATGTGTGCGTACGATGGCAAAATGAGTGTGGTAACGATAACAACCAGGACGGAAAACACGCCATGTAACCGGGTGCCATGGTCTCCACCAATTGGGATAATGCCTCCACCGGAAAGGAGAAACCCATGGAACATAAGCAGGGCGAAAAACAAAACGTACACTTGGCCAATAAAAAACATTTACCACAATACGTACCGCATACCTATTTGAAACAGACGGGCCACTTGCAGTTTCATCACTGTTGTTATATATAAATGCTTCATCTCCCTCATCAGATGGTTCAACAATTTTTTGCTCACCAAAGATATCTTCATCGCCAGTAATTTGAATCACAGCAGTAGTATCTCCTGTTTTTTCAAGTTCAATCACAGCAATATCCTGGCTCTCTGTTTCAGATACTGGCACCTGTAAAATAAAAATATGTGCATCGCCATCTTTTTTATTGATGACCTTAATATAATCCGTTTCCCCATCGCCATTTAGGTCTAAATTATTTACATTTTTATCCTGGGTGTTAAGAAGTTTTTCAAACGCTTCAGGCGAAGATGATTGTTTAAATAATTCTAATGCACCCTGCAAGCTGAAATTATCGCCCGGAAGGCCGGTGGAGTCTTGCTGTGCATAAATATTGCCTGAGCTAACTGCCACAAACAATAAAATGAAAAGGCTTTTAATTTTTTGCATAATAGTTGATTTTTGTATGCATAAGACTGTACCAACATAACAAAGTTTATTGGCATTATCGTTTTATTTTAAAAGAAATACCAAAATAAAGAGCGTTTTAGTAATTACATTTATATTTGCAACATAGTAGCAAATATAAATGTTGATAAAAAGCCATTCTATAAAAAAAATTGTTGCCGCATTTTTGTTGCTGGTATTTGCTTTTAGCATTACTCCTACCATAATTTTACATAACTGGTTTGCCCATCATACCGATGCTGTTGCTAATAAGCGTGAGCATCACAAAGAAACAATAGGCATAAAATTATTTAATTGCCATTGCGATAATATTGTAGCGGTATCTCCATTTACAGAGCCTGAAAAAATTGATCTCTTACCAATAGTTCGGCATTACACTGTTGCATCAACGGTTGTAAAAGTTTATCCTATTTCCACAGCATCTATTTTATATTCATTACGAGGGCCACCGGCAGTTTAATTGAATTTTAAATAAACAAATTTTTCATGTTCATTAGCATGAAGTTTTTTGTGATACCATTTAAACGATTTTAAACTACATTATATGCGAATTTTTATAAGATACTTTTGTTTTTTTTCTTTTACTTTTCTTTTTTATACAAATATTTATGCTGCATTAAAAACAACAGTTAATGGCACTTTCTTTGGTAAAATAATTGATAGCAAAACCGGCTCCCCCATTGAAGCTGTAACCATTTACATTTCTGACATTAAATATGGTACTGCTTCGGATGCATTGGGCAGGTTTATCATAAAAAATATTCCTCCCGGTAAACACCTTGTTGAAATATCGCATATAGGTTATAACAGTATTATTGAAACCATTGACATCAACACCGATATCAATAAAGATTATACACTCAGCGAATCTATAGTAGAAAACAATGCTGTTGTTGTTACGGGTGTAACAGGCGCAACTCAGCTAAAAAAAATCCCCTTTGCGGTTAGTGTAATGCGTAAAGAAGATTTTTTTAGAACTACTTCTACAAATATTATTGAATCGCTTACAAAGATTGCTGGTGTATCAACATTGGCAACTGGGCCAGCCATTTCCAAACCTGTTATACGAGGCCTTAGTTATAACCGTGTGCTAACTATTAATGATGGTGTACGCCAGGAAGGACAACAATGGGGCGATGAACATGGTATTGAAGTGGATGAAGCCAGTGTTAGCAAAATTGAACTTTTAAAAGGACCTGCGTCTATCATTTACGGTAGCGATGCAATGGGTGGAGTTATAAACATTATAACCAATGTACCGGTTCCGCAAAATACATTAAAGGCTAATCTTTCAAGTAACTATCAATCAAATAATAACCTGCGTACTCTTAATTTTAATATAGGTGCCAATAAAAATGGTTTCAACTGGAACATATACAGTTCCAACAAAGCAGCTTCAGATTATAGAAATAAATACGATGGCAGGGTTTTTAATTCGAAGTTTAAAGAAAATAATGTTGGCGGTTATATAGGCTATAACGGCAGGTGGGGCTTTAGTCATTTACTGGTAAGTAATTTTAATTTAAAAGCCGGGCTGGTTGAAGGCGAAAGAGACAGCGCCGGATATTTTATCAAGAATATTGCCGGAGGTTTAACCCAAAGAGTTACAAGTGCTGATTTTAAAACGACCACAGCACAGATACCATACCAACATATACAACATTTTAAAATTGCAACAGATAACAACATCAGGTTTGGTAAAAATTACCTAACATTTAATTTAGGTTATCAAATAAATAAAAGAGAAGAATTTGGTAACCCCGATGACCAAAATGAACGGGCATTATTTTTTAACCTGAAAACATTTACTTACACAGGACAGTTTCATTTTGCAGAAACAAATAATTGGCGAACTTCTATTGGCATTAATGGCATGCAACAAAATAATACCAATAAAGGTATAGAGCAACTGATACCTAATTACAATCTTTTCGATTTTGGAGTTTATGCCTTTACACAGAAAATTATAAATAAAATTACCCTTAGTGGGGGGTTACGTTTTGATAACCGACATGTTGATGCCGGTAATTTATTAGATGGCGGTGCAATAAAAGGAGGAGCATTTAAAAAATCGTTTTCAAATTTTTCGGGTAGCGCTGGCGTAGCTGCACAGGTAAGTAAAAAAGTAAATTTAAAATTAAATATTGCAAGAGGATTTAGAGCGCCAAGTATTCCTGAGCTGGCAAGCAATGGCGCACACGAAGGAACCATTAGATATGAATATGGCAATAACCACCTAAAAAGTGAAACCAGCTTACAGGTAGATGCAGGCATTGAGTATGGCACCGAACATATTTCTTTTGGCTTATCGGCTTTTTATAACAGCTTTAATAATTTTATTTTTTACAGAAAATTATCAGCAATTAACGGCAGCGATAGCCTGGTGATTGTTAATGGCGATGCATTAACTGCTTTTAAATTCGATCAAAATAAAGCAACATTAACAGGCTTCGAAGCCACATTGGATATTCATCCGCACCCGCTTGACTGGTTGCACATTTTAAACAGCTTCTCGCTGGTAAGCGGACAATTAAAAACACCTATCGAAGGAAATAAATTTCTTCCTTTTATACCTGCCACTAAATTGGTAACAGAAATTAAAGGAAGCTTTAATGACCTAACCAAAAACATTCACAACTTTTATATAAAGTTTGAAGTGGACAATACTTTTGATAAAAACAATGTATTTACAGTTTATAATACCGAAACAAAAACACCGGGTTATACTTTGTTAAATGCTGGCATTGGCGCCGATGTGGTTTCTGCAAAAAACAAAACTTTATTCAGCCTTAGTTTTAGCGCTTTAAATATTGCCGATGTAGCCTACCAAAATCATTTAAGCCGCCTTAAATATGCCGAAGAAAATTTAGCAACCGGCAGGCAAGGCGTATTTAATATGGGAAGGAACTATAGTATTAAAATTAATGTTCCGCTGAATATTAAATTATAGAAATAATATTTTTAAAACAACGTACATTATAGTTGCAAAGGATTACCGGTTTTTTAATTTTTTTCTATACCACATTAAAAAACCGGTAATGCTTAACAGGCTTCCGCTTAAGCCAAACAAAAAATAAATTATTTTGATACCCAAACCTCCATAATTACCCATGTGTATTTGAGAATTAATGATATCGTACCTGTCGTCAGCATCTATTTCATTAATGAATCTTGTATTTGAAATTAGGCCTGTACTATCTAAAAAAATAACATCGGCAAATTTTTTTGAGTGTATGTAAGCATTTCGGCTACGACTGCCATAAACTGCGGTTTTTCCTTTATTACTTTGAGCAAAATAAATTACATGGGCAGTAAAATCAGGATAATGTTTTTTTATTTCGGCATAGGCAGCATCAAATTTAAAATTTAAAGGTGGAGAGGCTTTTAAAATGGGTTGATACTCATAGGCTGCATAAAATTCCTTTTTAAAAACATAGCGTTGCATCCAAAATCCTGTAACTGCAATCATCAAATTAAACAGCAAAGCATATACGCCAATAACCTGGTGCAAATTTTTTGAATTGTAAACTGCTTTATCAAACATTAAAACTGCTATAATTTTTCTTCTAAATAATATTATCCCGGTAATTAAGCTCAACAGGAATACAATTGCAAATAACCCAAGCAACCATTCGCCTGTTTTTCCTGCATGAAAACTATTATGGAATTTTGAAAGCCAGCTCATAAAATTATTCCTGAAATCATTGCTACCGCCTCTTGTAGTTAACACTTTGGCAGTCTGGGGATGAAGAAAAACTTCCAAAGCTTTAGCGCCATTTTTATATGATGAATCGTAAATTATAAAAGATACGGGCTTGTCATTTTTTTCCGGTAAAACACAATTACTTATTTGTGCTTTAGGAAATTGTTTTTTAATGGAGACGTAATATTCATCAGTTCCTGCATACACACCATTATTTAAAAGTACATTAGGCTGTTGAAACGTATCAAGGTTACTATGAAAAACAAGTACTGCTCCTGAAATAGACATCAAAAAAATAAACAAACCTGCTATCAGCCCAAAATAGGAATGTATCTTAATAAGAAAACCATTGTTCATACAACTGCTGTTTAGGCTGCAATAATAAGTGAAACGCTGCTAATAAATATCCTATAAAGAAACTTACTTTGTATCATGATAGAGATTAATATTAACACACCTGCTTTGCTTTTCCCTGCCATTACCTTACTCATGCTGGCATATACCAACCGTTTTTTATCATTGGCTGTACTGGTACGCAAGTTGCATGATGAATACAACCGAGGTGAAAGGGAAAAAAATATTTTGAAGCAGATAAAAAATATCCGTAGCCGTATAAACCTCATCCGGTATATGCAAGCATTAGGTGTATTAAGTTTTTTATGTTGTGTACTTTGTATGTATGCCATTTACCGCAACTGGATAGGAATTGCACATTGGGTTTTTGCCAGCAGTATGTTTTTCCTGGTAGCATCCATACTTTTATCGTTATTGGAAATAAATAAAAGTACCAAAGCCATTGAACTGGTATTGAGCGATATTGAAGAACTGAATAAAGAAAATATTTTTACAGATATTTTTAAAAAAGGAGATGACTAATCTTTCGTAATATATTTTGATTGCTATTGATGGTTGTTAAATTAGTAAAAGGATTTTGTTTTGTAGCTAACTTAATTTTTTATTTATACTTCAATTTAAAAAAAAGCATTACCAGGCTCATGATTAATACCATACTGTTGGTATAAATAATGGCGGCATCCAATACCAGTATGCCATACAATAACCACATTGATACGCCAAGCATTAACAATGCCAGCATTGCCAGTGAAAGGTCTTTAGCAGATTTTGTTTTCCAAATTTTTATTACCTGCGGTAAAAAAGTGATGGATGTTATGGTTCCGGCCACAAGGCCTAATATTTGAATTGCCGACATAAGATTAATTTAAAGTTGTGGGAGATAATGTTTGTCTTTTGCGTTCGCCAATTTGCTGGCGCCACATGGCAAAGTACAATCCTTTTTCTTGTAATAATAATTCATGCGACCCGGTTTCAACCACATCTCCTTTTTCCAAAACATAAATCCTATCGGCATGCATAATTGTACTTAAGCGGTGTGCAATTAAAATGGTTACCTGTCCTTTTAGCGAAGACAGATCTCTAATTGTATTAGTGATTTCTTCTTCGGTAATTGAATCAAGCGCTGAGGTTGCTTCATCAAAAATTAAAAGATGCGGTTTACGTAATAATGCTCTTGCAATGGAAATGCGTTGTTTTTCGCCACCCGATAATTTTAAACCTCCTTCGCCAATCATGGTATCTAACCCTTTTTCGGCCCTTGCAATTAAACCCATACAGCTTGCTTTTTTCAAAACTTCATCCATATCGTTTTCAGTTGCAGCAGGATTTACAAACATCAGGTTCTCTCTTATTGTTCCGCTAAACAGGTTTGTATCTTGTGTTACAAAGCCAATTTGTTTTCGCAAATCATCAAACCGTAGTTCCGTTTCATCAAGATGGTTATAATATATTTTTCCTTCCAGTGGGCGATACAATCCTACCAATAATTTCATCAATGTAGATTTACCTGAACCCGAAGGGCCAACAAAGGCAATGGTTTCGCCAATCTTTACATCAAAACTTATTTTGTTGATGGCTTTATGTGTTGCAGATTGATGTTTAAACGAAACATTTTTAAACGAAAGTGTTTCAATGTTATTTAAAGGTTTAGGGTTGGCAGGTTCCATTTCTGGTTTTTTCTTCATCAGGTTATCAAAATTATTAAGCGATGCTTCTGCTTCCCGGTATGAAAGTAAAATATTACCTATCTCCTGCAATGGCCCAAAAATGAAAAATGAAAAAACCTGCATCGTTATTAATTCTCCGGCATCCATACTGTTTTTAAAAATAAGCCACATTAATATGAATAATATAACCTGCCTTAAAGTATTTACAAATGTGCCTTGTATAAAACTTATACTTCGTATACTTTTTACTTTGGTAAGTTCCAGGCCTAGTATCTTGTAAGTGTTTTTATTCAGTCTTTCCACTTCTTGTTCCGTAAGTCCAAGGCTTTTTACCAATTCAATATTACGCAGCGATTCGGTTGTAGAGCCTGCCAGGGCTGTAGTTTGCCCTACAATATTTTTTTGAATGATTTTAATTTTTTTGCTAAGGAGGTTTGTCATCAATGTTAACATTACAATGCCCACCAGGTATGCCACCGGTACCATCCAACTGATATACAAGCTGGCATATACAAAAACAAAAACCACTCCTACCAAAACACCAAAAAGTATGTTGATGAAACTGGTCATAAACCTTTCTACATCTGATCTAACTTTAGTTAATACCGACAATGTTTCGCCACTGCGTTGATCTTCAAATTCCTGGTAAGGAAGTTTCATAGCATGTTTTAATCCATCGGTAAAAACTTTGGCGCCAAATTTTTGGATAACCACATTTAAAAAATAATCCTGAAAAGCTTTGGCAATTCGGCTTATCATAGCCACTGAAATGGAAAAGATGAGAATATAAAAAACGCCAAACTGTAAATAGTGTTCTCCTTTTCTATCTATAAATCCATAGCTCCAAAAAAATGTATTCCAGTTAAAATTTCCTGAAGTTGTTGCTGCCTGGTGGTCACTGGCTAAATTAACCAACTTACCCAGCAAGATGGGGTCTACCAATGAAAAACCTATATTGATGGCAGCTAAAGTTAAGGTAAGTGCTACCAGCCATTTATATGGCTTTAAGTAGCGAAGCAATATTTTCATCCAGATAGTTTAAATCTAATTATAAATAGAAAGGAAATAATGTATCAAATATCGTACAAGTTTAAGAAAATGGCAAGATGGCAGAAGTTGTTAACCGCTCCAGCCTTCTCTGTCCAGGCTTCTATACTGTATTGCTTCTGCCAGGTGCTCTGGCATAATATCATTACTGCCAGCCAGGTCGGCAATGGTGCGACTTACTTTTAAAATGCGATCGTAAGCACGGGCACTCAGGTTTAATTTTTCCATTGCCACTTTAAGTAAGTTTTGACCAACAGTACTTATTACACAAATTTCTTTTAGTTGTTTACTACTCATTTGTGCATTGGCATAAACGCCTTCGCTATTCTTATATCGTTCATCCTGTATAGCCCTTGCTTTAATTACACGCTCTCGTATGCTACTACTTTTTTCAAAATGCTTGGTCGATGAAAGCTCATTAAATGCCACAGGTGTTACTTCCACATGCAGGTCTATCCTATCGAGTAATGGCCCCGAAATTTTATTTAGATATTTTTGAACTGCACCCGGCGGGCAGGTACATTCTTTTTCGGGATGATTAAAAAATCCACAGGGGCAAGGATTCATAGAAGCAATTAACATAAACGATGCCGGAAAATCTAAAGCAACTTTAGCTCTTGAAATTGTAACACGCCTTTCTTCCATGGGTTGACGCATTACTTCTAAAACCTGTCTTTTAAATTCTGGCAGTTCATCTAAAAATAAAACACCATTATGAGCTAAAGAAATTTCGCCGGGTTGTGGATTACCTCCACCGCCAACAAGTGCCACATCCGAAATGGTGTGATGCGGACTTCTGAATGGTCTTTTTGAAATAAGTGTTGCATTCTCCGGGAGTTTACCTGCCACGGAATGTATCTTTGTTGTTTCCAATGCTTCCTGTAAACTTAATGGCGGCAGTATGGTTGGCAATCGTTTTGCCAGCATAGTTTTACCAGCCCCCGGCGGGCCAATTAAAATAGCATTATGCCCACCGGCTGCAGCAATCTCTAATGCTCGTTTTATATTTTCCTGTCCTTTTACATCGCAAAAATCAAATTCAAAATCTTTTTGTGCATTGGCAAATTCTTCTCGTGTATTTACAACGGTAGGTTGTATAAATGTTTCATCATTAAAAAATTCAATTACATCTTTTATATGTTCTACTGCATAAACATGCAGGTTGTTAACCATGGCTGCTTCTTTTGCATTTTGTTTGGGTACTATAAATCCTTTAAAAGCTTCTTTACGTGCTTGTATGGCAATAGGCAATGCGCCGGTGATGGGGCGAACCTCTCCATCGAGGCTTAACTCGCCCATAATAACATAGTCGGCTAATTTTTCGGGATTATTAATTTGTTCTGTTGCTCCCAATGTACCAATGGCTATTGGTAAATCAAAAGCTGAGCCCGATTTTTTGATATTGGCTGGAGCAAGGTTTACCACCAGTTTTGTACGAGGCATATAAAGCTTGTTGCTTTTAATGGCACTCTCAACTCTTTGTAAACTTTCTTTTACGGCATTATCGGGTAAACCAACTATATAATAATTTTTACCCTGGTTGTTTACACTTACTTCAACTGTAATTGTAATTGCTTCTACTCCGTAAACAGCGCTACCAAAAGTTTTAACCAGCATGGGTATGAAATTTTTTTAAAGTTAGAAAAACTTTTATTGGATGTAAGAAAAAATTACCGGGAGCAAATGAGATACCGAAATGAGTTTACATGGGCAAATACAATATGTTGAATACTTTGTTTGAAAACTATTGCTTATCACATTTTCTCCAGCATATCCACCACACCTTCTCTTTTTAAAATGAGATATCCCAGCCTATCGTTGCTGATACCATCTTTTAAATGGTAACTGAAATGCAATTGATCGTTTATTACAGAAGTTTCAAAATATTTAAAATCAATATTTGGATATTTTTTCAGCTCTTCACCAATTTCATACAGATGAGTAGAAAGTATAAACAAAGAGTTCTTCATTTTTAATAAACCTTCAATTACCGTACTGCTGCACTTCATGGCATCCTGAACATTGGTGCCTTTAAAAAGTTCATCAATCAGTATCAGCCATTTTTTACCATCACTTACTTTAATGATTGTGTTTTTAATACGGTGTACTTCGTTATAAAAATAACTTTCGCCTTTGGCGATATTATCAACCACATTAATATTGCTCAGCATTCCATCAAATAAAGTAAGTTTCATTTGTTTTGCCGGTACACCCATGCCTGCATGAGCAAGAAAAACAGCAGCGCCTACTGATCTTATAAAAGTACTTTTGCCAGCCATATTGGCGCCGGTTAAAAAAAGAAAATTTGTTTTTTGATTCAGCGTTACTTCGTAAGCAACTGGTTCCTTCACTAATAAATGATAAAGGCCTGCTGTTACTAAAACCGGTTCGTTATTTTGTACAAATTGCGGAAAAACCAACTCAAATTTTTGTACTGCCATAGCCATGCCATACCAGGCATCTATTTTTGCATACAGCACTACCAGGTCGAGCATATTGTGTTTAAACCCATACCGTATGAAGTATGCCAGTTGCAGTTTTTGGGCATTCGATAGTTCATCGCTGTTTTTAAATTTGTCAACAACTGCAAACTGTTCTTTGCTGATGATACGTTCAATGGAATTTAATACTTTTTGCAATGGATCCGGAATATTTTCAACGGTAAAAAGTTTTAATAAAACCTTAAATCCTTTTATAAAATCAAAACAATGTTTTGCCGAATAGGTAACCAGGGCAAAATCGGGTCCATGCAGTAATTTATAGCTGTATGTTTCCATTGCAGATGGGTGAGCCGGTATGAGACTGATGGGCGAATCGAAAAATTTTTCCACCACCATTACGGTGCCATTACTGATTTGTGTAGGCCAGTCTGCTTGTTTTTTTATAATTAACTGAAGCGTTTGTTGAATAGCTATAATTTCTTCCTGTGTTTTTAAAGCTGAAGTGAAATTTATCCTTAACTGTTCGCTTCCATGCGTAGTGCTGCATAGGTCAAGCTTATTAAACAGCGAAGTGTCTTCTTCGTTGTTAAACATTAAAAGGTCGGCAAGTGTGGTTTTGTCTATTTCCATATTTGCAGAAAATTATCTGTTGAATATTAATCGTTGCCCTTTTACAGTTTCATCAAAGTTTGCATTATTATAAACCTTGTTACCATTTACAAAAGTCATTTCTATAGATGCAGGAAATGTAAAATTCTCTAAAGGGCTCCATCCACATTTGTACAAGATATTTTTTTTAGTTACTGTTGACGGTGATTTTGTGTTTACTACTACCAGGTCGGCAAAATAACCTTCCCGTATATACCCCCTGTTTTTAATTTGAAAACAATCGGCAACAGCATGGCTCATTTTTTCAGCAATTTTTTCAAGGCTTATACGGCCTTCTTTTTGATAATGTAACATTAATAACAATGGGTGTTGCACCAAGGGCAAACCTGCGTGAGCCTTTTCATATATACCCTGTTTTTCTTCCCACAAATGCGGTGCATGGTCGGTGGCAATTACATCCAACCTATCGCTTAGCAATGCACTCCATAATGCCTCTCTATTTTGTGGCGCTTTAATGGCAGGATTACATTTTATTTGATATCCCAGTTTATCATAATCATCCGCAGTAAAATGTAAATGATGCACACATACTTCGGCAGTTATTCGTTTTTCTTTAAGTGGCATCATATTTCCAAAAAGTTGAAGTTCTTTTTGGGTGCTTATATGCAGTATATGTAAGCGGCTGTTATATTTTTGTGCAAACTTTATGGCAATCAATGATGATTCAAAACAGGCATCATCATTTCTTACTAATGGATGATCATCTACTTTCAATTCTCCTTTCTCTTTTTTTAATTTTTCGTAATTAGCCTTTATAATGCGTTCATCTTCGCAGTGTGTAGCAATTAGCAATTCACTTTCACTAAAAACTTTATCAAGTGTATTATGACTGTCAACAAGCATATTGCCCGTACTTGCACCCATAAATATTTTTACACCGCAAACATTGTGTTTGTATTTATTCATTTTTAAAACTTCATCAGCATTATTATTGCTGGTACCCATAAAAAACGAATAATTGGCTAGCGATGTATGGGCAGCTATGGTATATTTATCTTCCAGCAACTCAGGTGTAAGTGCATTGGGAATAGTGTTGGGCATTTCCATAAAACTGGTAACCCCACCGGCAACAGCAGCTTTACTTTCGGTATAAATGGTAGCTTTATGTGTAAGCCCAGGTTCCCTAAAGTGAACCTGGTCATCAATAACCCCAGGAAATAAATGTTTACCCTCTCCGTTTATTTCTTCAGTTTTGTAAGCCGTTTCTATACTGCCGGCAACTTTTTCAATATGGCCATTGCTTAGCAAAACGTCAAGTGATTGAATTTTTCCTTCATTTACTACTTGTATGTTTTTTAAAAGATATTTTTGCATAACTTGAATTTTGTTAAACCGATAGTGAAGTAAGATAAATCAATCTTCTTTACTAAAGGCTTAATACCGAAAAATCCATATCAGTATCAAAAAAGCTGGTATTACCTGTAAACTAAATCTATTGTATGCAATTTATTAAAAGCTTATCCAAACTGCTGCTTTTTATTTGTCCATCATTTTGCATGGCACAATCAACTTATTTAAATAGCGGTTCCAAAGAAATTCACTTTGTTGACCGCATGGAAATAAAACAACAGAAAAATACTGACCTCAACTTTTCTTCGGTAAGGCCATTTAACAGAAAATATGTAACTGAACAAACAGAGTTTATAGATAGTGCCAGGCTTGGTTATACCGATGCATTTGGTGTGGACAAATATCAAAGCTGGAATAACCAGGGGCTTACAACCATTGATGAATATAACCTGAACAGTTTTTTAATGAATAATACGGAATGGGTAACAGGGCCAACAGAATCTTTTAACAGCCGAAAACCTATTTTAAAAACATTTTATAAAACCAAACCAAATTTTTTAGAGGTAAAGACAAATAATTTTTTCCTGGCCTTGAACCCTGTTTTTCAATTAAAAATGGGAGTAGAAAACGGATATAACAGATCAATTTATTTAAATAGTAAAGGGGTAACAGCACGAGGTATGATTGGCCGTAAAATTGGCTTTTCCACTTATCTTACCGATAACCAGGAAAGAGGGCCTCGTTTTTTTCAGCAGCAGGTAAACCAGTTTAGAGCGGTACCAGGTGTAGGTTTTTATAAACCATTTAAAACAGATGGATACGATTATTTTGATGCCCGTGGCTATATAACTGTTAATGCAGCCAAGGCCATCGATATACAATTTGGTTATGATAAGAATTTTATTGGCAATGGCTACCGCAGTTTATTTTTAAGTGATTGGGGCAACAGTAACCTGTTTTTAAAACTTAATACACGTATCTGGAAATTCAATTATCAAAATATTTTTATGGAGTTGTTTCCACAGTTCAAAAAAAATGGCGACTCCCTGTTAGACCGCAAGTATGCAGCCATGCACCACCTGAGTATGAACGTTACAAAATGGTTGAATATAGGTTTATTTGAAGGAGTGGTATTTGGACGTAGAAATCATTTTGATTTTCAATACTTAAACCCCATTATTTTTTACCGGCATATTGAAGGCACTGTTGGCAGCCCCGATAATGCACTTGCCGGTTTAGATGTAAAAGCGAATATTGCACACCGGGCACAAATTTATGGCCAGTTGCTACTTGATGAATTTATATTATCAAAAATAAAAAACGACCCTACGTACTGGGCAAATAAATGGGGTTTACAACTTGGTGTAAAATATGTGGATGCCTTTGGTGTACCCAACCTGGATATACAGTTGGAAACAAACAGGGTGCGGCCTTTTACTTATTCGCATAACGATACTGTAGCTAACTATACACATTACAATCAGCCTTTAGCACATCCGCTGGGATCAAACTTTCAGGAATTTATTGGTATTGTACGCTACCAACCGGCTCCCAAATGGTATGTTTATTTACAAGCCATATATTATTATAAAGGACTTGACAGTGCAGGAATAAATTATGGAGGAAATATCTTTCGTGATTACAGCACCCGAACAATGGGTAATGGTTATAAGATTGGCAGTGGCGATAAAGCAAAAGTTTTAAATGCTTTTTTACAAGTTTCGTACGAGATAAAAGAAAATATCTTTTTAGAAATATCGGGGCAGTACAGGAATTTTAAATCTATTACAAACCCAACAGCAAAAAATACAACATTGGTAACTGCCGGTATAAGAATGAATATGTTTACTCGGCAATACGATTATTAATTTTTATTATTCAACAGTTAGAGAGAAAGAAATAATCCGTGAGTTTATTTTATCAATAACTTTTGAGTATTTGAGGTTAGCATCACGGTCGTGCAGGTTGCCCAGCCCCCATCCTATCTTTACTTCGGGTGTTAATACAAACATGGGAAAATAAAAATGAAATCCTACGCCGGCTTCCACTCCATAATCAAACCTATTAAGCTTAATCAGGTTTTCAGCTTTTCTTGCACCTGCATTTGATGCCAGGTCATACTCGCCCTTTACCCCGGTCATCATATATACTTTAAAATTGTTAATTCGGTCGCTGGTAAATTTTATTTGTACCGGCAGAGTAAGAGATATAGATTGTACTTTCTTTTGGGTAACAGGTGTTTCGCCGCCAGGCCCATCGGGGTATTTAACATTGTACTCAAAAGCTTTTTCAGTAAACGTAAGGTTTACCGGATAAGTGCGAAAATCAAAATGATCGTTTAGCCTAAAGTTAACCATCCAAGCAAGGTTTATACCAGTACTGTTTATACTTTCTACTACTGTAATACTATCGAAAGGGGCTTGTTGTAAAAAAACAGGATGATGTGTAAATGAAAAATGCGACCTGTTCATACCCAGGTTAATGCCAAACCGTATCGGTTTTTCATCATGGTCAGGTAAGTTAAACCGCTCCCTAAATTGGGCAAATCCAATTAAAGGGAAAATAAGAATGATGATACTTGTAATAATTATTTTTCTCCGCAATAGATGCTGCATATTCCTAAGCTCAATGGTTTAATGTAAGTATTTTTAAATCCCAGTTTATCCAGGATTCCAGTAAAATTTTTCCCTTCAGGGAATTTTTTAATTGATTCGTCGAGATATTTGTATGCGGTGCGGTTTTTAGAGATTAATTTGCCTACATTGGAGCAAATAAATTTCATGTATAAGTTATACATGCTTTTTACTACTACTGTTTTTGGTTTACTGAATTCTAATACTACCAGTTTTCCGCCCGGTTTAAGTACCCGTATAATTTCTGCCAGGCCCTTTTCCAGGTTTTCAAAATTACGTACTCCAAAAGCTACAGTTACCGCATCAAACGAGTTATCATTAAAGTTTATTGTTTCGCAATCGCCCTTTAACAGTTCTATAGTATTTTGCAAACCCTGTTTTTCAATTTTCTTTCGGCCTATTTGCAACATTCCATCACTAATATCAATACCGGTAATTTTTTTTGGTTTTAAAATATCCCATGCCATAATAGCTACATCCGCAGTGCCGGTTGCCACATCCAAAATTGTTTGTGGTTTAAGTATTGCTAATTGTCTGATTGCTTTTTTTCTCCACCGGACATCAATACCGGCGCTTAAAAACCTATTTAAAAAATCGTAGCGGAAAGCAATATCATCAAACATTCCGGCTACCTGTTGTTTTTTATCCAGGTTAGAATCATTATATGGTACAATGGTATCGTGTGCGTATTGCGACATAAGGCGCAAAGATAAGCTGTTTTGTGTTTTGGATAAACCGGTTTTAACTTGTTGTTAGTATTAATAATGTTAGTGTAATTAAACTGTATAAATGCCCTTTATCTTTGTAAGATGCAAATAAGATATGCCAAATATTTAATTAGCAGCCCGGCATTTGATAAATGCCCCGTTGCTAATATGCCTGAGTATGCTTTTATTGGCCGTAGTAATGTGGGTAAATCATCGCTTATTAATATGCTATGTAATAATGATAAGCTGGCAAAAACATCCGGCTCGCCCGGAAAAACACAGTTGATCAATCATTTTTTAATAACCTCATCTCCATCTGTTGTTAAAAACGAAAGTAACGATGTAAAGACACAAAGCTGGTATCTTGTTGATTTGCCTGGTTATGGTTTTGCCAAGGTAAGTATGAGTAGCAGGCGGCGCTGGGAGCAGATGATTGAAAATTATTTACGTAAGCGTGAAAACCTTACCCTGGTTTTTGTTTTGATAGATGCCAGGCACCATCCACAAAAAATAGATCTTGAATTTTTAGATCAGCTCAAACTATGGCAGGTACCGTTTTGTATTGTATTTACAAAATCCGATAAAGTAAATCAACGAACAGTTAATACAAATGTTAAAGGTTTTTTAGAAGCAATGAAAAAAACCTGGCAGTTTTTGCCACAACATTTTGTAAGTAGTGCAGTAAAAAAAACCGGCAAAGATAAAATACTGAACTTTATTGAAGAAACAAATGCTGAAATAGAAAACAGCAAATAATGTGAGTAGGTATTTGTGTTTGTATTTTATAATACAAACCTATTGATTTATTGCGTAGAGATTTAGTTTACCACTTTGTTTGCACAACTGCTGCTGGCAAAGGCTTCGGGCTTGGCTTTAAATGCAAATCCCATACCCAGTATATAGCCCATGGCTTCTCTTAAGGCTTCATTGCTTTTAAATTGTGGGTTGGTGTTTATGTCGGCATGTACTTCCATATCTACATCGTACAAAGTAAACAAATCGCAAAGCTCATAAGCAATTTCAATACTTTTTGCCACTTCTACCAGCATCCTTTCTTTAATACTGTATCTGTGCAGTGTCTTTTCATTGTGAATGAACATGAAGCCTCCATGTCCTTCTCTTAAAAAAACAATTACGGTGGCAAATTCTGTTTCTTTGCCTTTTACCTGGCTGTCGGTACCTATACAAACTTTTAAATGATAACCTGCCGTTGTTTCTCTGTTAATGGCCTGTTCAACAGCATCTTTAATCTGTAGTTGGATGGGGTCTCCGTTAAATTTTCTCCATAACATAAAAATGGGTTTTTTAAAGTTAAGGATAAAACATATAAAGAGTTCTTTAAAACTTTAAAAATTAAGAGAAAATAGAAAGTTAACTATTGGTTTAAAAACAATAAATGGGTTAATGCATATTATCGTTTCATTAATTTAAGCGGAAGTAAGTAAAATAAAAAAGGGGGCAGCCCCTAACGCTACCCCCATTACACATGAATCTACCTTACTGTTTTATAATTCTTTCTGTTTTTTGTTCATTGTTGGCAAATAGTTGTATTACATACATTCCATTTGGCTGGTTGCTTACATCTATATGGGCAATGCCCTTTAATCCTTTTCCTTTATTTATTATACGGCCGTTCATATCCATTAACATGTATTGATAATCTTCAGCAGCATTAACCACAATATTACTTTGTACAAATGTTGATACATTAAATTTATAATCTGCTTTACCGCTTGTTTTTAATGCAATAATATTTGAATAAACAATTTGGTTAATTACAGATGTAACTTTTAACCTGTAATAAATAGTATTGCTTTTATAAGGCTGGTACGAAAAATTTACAGTGCTGGCTGCTGCATTGTTCAAAACATTAAAATTACTTCCATCGGCCGAAGATTGAATTTCGATAGTTTTAATCGGTTCATCAGAAATGATACGCCAGTTAAGGTTATGTTTATTATTGTTGGTATTACCCGTTAAGGTTACATCATGTATTGGTAAAATACCGGTATAGCCATTTAGGGTATAAGCGCCCAGGCTTCCGTAAGCGCCAATATTGGTATTACCAGTTCCATGTATTTTAAGATAGTATGTACCTGCTGTTAAAAAAGTATCAATGGTTACACTCATTGTATTTTCTGGATCGTAGGTTGTGATTAGTGTTGCCGATGCATTATATAATTCCACTCTTATATCCAGGTTAGCGCCAATATAGTTTGCACCCACATTAAATGGTATAGCTGTTAAATGCAGGCTGGCGCTTTGATTAAGCGTAAATTTAAATGCATCCTTATCGGTGCTGGTACCTATAATGCCGTTAACAGTGAAATTTGATGCATTAATATTATAAGTATTAACATCCAGTGTTTCTGCAAAATCATCAGTACGAAAGCCAAAGCCGTTTTGTGTAGCAATGATGGTTAGGTTATCCTGTATGCTGGTACATCCATAAGGTGTTGGGCCATTATTCCAGTTACTCATGTTACGATAATAACTGTTGCCCATAATTGGTGCCCACCCGGTTTCGCCACTTCCTTCTCCACTGTTATATTGCTCTAATGGGTTGCTGCAATCGCTTCCGTATTTTGATTGATGCGATAACCCTACCGTATGGCCGCTTTCGTGAGAACAACATTCGCCAACCATTTTTGGGCTATACGGCCCAAGCCTATCGCTAAAAACAAATGCCGGAGTATCATCACCCCAGGTAAAAGAGCCAACATACGATATACCACCAACACCGGGCATCCAACCGCTGGTTGTGGTGATGATCACCCTCATACGTTTGTTTAATGGTGCAGCCAGATAAACTGTAGAATCTGTAGTGATATTAATATTGAATGGACGGTAATCTTCTGCTACTCGGTTAAAAGCTTCGGTAATTTGTGCTTCATTTAAACCCGATGGCGCACAATTTATTGAGTTTCCTCCATTCCAAACGGTGCTTTCAACATACTGCCCGTCAAAGTCCAGAAAAATTGTTGCTACTGCTGATGGGTAACTGTTTAATTTAGGTGTGCTAAAAGCATTATTACAAATTAATAATGTTAAAGCAAATGTTAGTGAGGTAAATAACTTTTTCATTGGTTAGGATTTTGGATAGTTAGGATAGATTCGTTTTTTAGTGTATAAAACAATCGGGAATCACCCGGTCTGTTTCTATTTTAACTAGTTGATAATTTCCAGCCAGGTTTTTTTTCAATTCAAAGCCATCAAAATAATTTTTATTGATGATTCGGCCAGTGAACGAAACTGTTCCATCTTCATTCAATATTTTTGAAACGCTAAATATGGTATTGGAAAAATCGGGCGATTTTATTATAGCCGATTGCAGGTTTGCATACTTAACAATGTTACTGGTTACAGTACCCGAAAAATTAAAATTACTGGCAAATTGCAGGTTGATGTATTGACCTTGTGGTGCTGTGAATATTCTGCTTAACTCAGTTTGACTGCAATCTATAACCGTTGGAAAACTGCTGAATTGTTTTGGTTTTGCAGTATTGTCTTGCGAAAATCCTGTTGTTGAAATTACACACAATAATAATGACAATGCATAGGGGGCATAGTGTTTCATTGGATATTTTTTGGTTTTTACGAGGTTTTGGATATTTAAACTTCCCTTAGCAAACGATGTTCACAATTGTTTTATTATCTAAAAAATAAAAAACTTCCTTTTGAGACTGGATATTAGTACAATTACGATAGACGATTGAGTAGTATCACCAAGTAAAGGGCGCTAAAACTGGTTGGTGCCAAGCAAAACCAGTGTACATGCTTCCTGGGTAACGATATTATTTTTTAAAGCCAGGGTTTCTAGTTCATCATTTTCGGTGCCAGGATTAAATAGTATTCGTTTGGGATGAAGTGAAATAATGTAATCGTAATATTCTTTTTGATGTTGGGGATTTATATAAAGCGTTATTGTATCAATATCTTTAAAATTAATTTTTTCTGTAACAATATCAACACCTGCAACAGTTGCTTTTTGCTTTCCGATTGCTACAACAGGATGACCATATTTAATAAGCTTATTTATTGCAAGGTAGCTATACCTTGCAGGATTAGTTGAGGCGCCAATCACCAATGTTTTTTTGCTTTCCATATCAGTTTAAAAATCTGGCTTTAATTTCAGGTGTGGGTATCATACACTCTTGTCGAATGCCAAACCATTTATAACGGTTTTTTGCAATCCAATTGTAGATACTATCTCTTATAAATTTTGGAACAATTATAAACCCATAGCAAAGTGGCCATAAAGCTGTTAAATGCCTGCATACTCTTAATGCAGCTGTTGATTGCTTATATACTTTTTCGTTTTCGATAAATATAAACGATTGCATTTCATCTTTGGGCAAATGATATTGTTGTAATATATTTTGCCCTGCATCTGATTGAATGGCTGCAAAAAAAATATTGCCTTTTTTGTTACGCTTAATTGTGAAGTTAACAGCGTTATTACAAAAATTACAAACACCGTCGAATAGTATGATGGGCTTATCATTCATTAATGCAAAGTTACAATGGCAGACTGATTTATGGTTTTAAATTAAACAATATAAATTCTTAAAAACGATGGATTAATATACTATTGTACAAGTGTCCTCAAAAAATGAGATGTTTTTTGCGCCAGCACCGAAGTTTAATGTAGAAGAGATGCCTTTTCAACAAAAACAAAAAAGCGTTAGTTGTTAAACTAACGCCAGGTTTTGTATAATAATTTAATCCGTAAATTTTATAGTAACATGGTTACAGGGTTCTCCAGGTATTTTTTTACTGTTTGCATGAAAGCTGCGCCCACAGCACCATCTACCGTACGGTGATCGCAACTCATTGTTATCTTCATAATATTGGTTACACCAAATCCCTCGCCTTTTTTAACAACGGTTTCTTTAATTCTACCTACGGCAAGTATGGCGCTATCAGGTGGATTGATGATTGCAGTAAACTCATCTATATCCATCATGCCCAGGTTGCTGATGGTAAATGTATTACCACTGAATTCGTTTGGTTGTAGTTTTTTATCTCTTGCCTTACCGTAAAGTTCTTTGGCTTCGCCGGCTATTTGCGATAAGGTTTTTTGATCGGCAAAACGAATAACCGGTACAATCAACCCATCGGGTGTTGCTACTGCGCTACCGATATGAATATGATGGTTCTGGCGGATAAAATCACCACCTGGCGTTTGCGGAGCCGACATCCAACTGCTGTTTACTGCCGGGTGCTGGCGAAGCGATAAAGCAACTGCTTTTATTATAAAATCATTAAACGAAATTTTAACCGGGCTAATTTCGTTTAATTGAGTTCGAGCCGTCATTGCATTATCCATATTTATTTCCATAGTTAAATAAAAATGCGGTGCGGCAAATTTACTTTCGCCCAGGCGGCGAGCTATGGTTTTACGCATTTGTGTTAATGGAATATCGGTGTATCCCTCAGTACCACTAACCGTAGTTACAACAGGCGCAGCAGTTTTACCAACTGAAGCAACCGGGTTTACTACAGAAGATGGTACATAAGTATCAATATCTTTTTTAATGATACGGCCTCCATCGCCACTGCCACTAACTTTACTTATATCAATACCCTTATCGGCAGCTAATTTTTTTGCCAGTGGCGAAGCTTTTATTCTTCCATTGGCTGAAGATGATAATTCATTAGCTGCTGTAGCAACAACAGATTGTTCTACATTAGTAGATTGCGAACTGCTGCTCACTGCTGGCTGGCTGTTTGCTCCACTTTTTTCTGCTGCTACATAGGCACTAACATCGGTGCCGGCTTTACCCACTATTGCTATTATCTCATTTATTTTTGCAGCTTGCCCGGCTTCTACCCCTATATATAATAATGTACCTTCTTCGTAACCTACCACTTCCATAGTTGCTTTATCGGTTTCTACTTCGGCAAGCACATCATCGGCTTTTACGGTATCTCCAATTTTTTTATTCCATGAAATTATTTTTCCTTCGGTCATTGTATCGCTTAACAATGGCATCCTAATTTCTTTTGCACCTGTTGGCAGTGAAACCGTTTGAGAGCTGGTATTTATGGCTTGTGGCACTGCTTCTTCAGTTTTTGCAACTTGTGTATTTGCCGTTGCAGGCTTGCCTTTTGTACTTCCATCTTCATTATCAAGCAGCGCTTTAAAATCTTCGCCGGCATTACCAATTACTGCAATAATTTGGTTCACTTTTGCCGCTTCGCCTGCCGGTACACCCACATGTAATAAAATGCCATCCACATATCCGTTCACTTCCATAGTAGCTTTATCGGTTTCTACTTCGGCCAATACATCATCGGCCTTAACTTTATCGCCTACTTTTTTATTCCATGATATTATTTTTCCCTCTGTCATCGTATCGCTCAACAGCGGCATGCGTATTACTTCTGCCATAATATTACTTTCTATTTAGATTTTAAGGTTCGAAATTAAGGCAAAAAGAGGAAAAGAACAGCGGTTTAATTAATAATCCAATTCTAAACGTAGCTTGTCTTTCAATTCTTTTACCAATGGATATTCCTCAATAATTTTCAGGTATTGCTCTCTTGAGTTAAGTGGTTTTTCTTCCGGAGCCGTATTTATCTGGCCTTCATTAATAATTACACAATAAGTAAGCTGCCTGTTGCTAAAAAATTGTTGCAGGTCATCAACCAATTGAGCTCGTTCCTGTTCTATAAATTTTTGCTGGATATTATTTTCAGTTATGATTTCTATCGAATTATTATCAATGATTTTAAGTTTAGCCATTTTAAAATTGGTAACAGCCGAATGGTTTTTCTTTTCATTTAGTTTATTGATAAATTTTTCCCAACATATTTGCAGGTCTTCATCGGTTAAATCTTTAACCGTATTATCATTGGCTTTATTTTGGGCATGTACTTTTTTGCGAATTGCATCCAGCGATCCCAGCGAATTTTTAGCAGTTGGCTTTGTGGCAGCAGGTTTTTTATCCGGTGTATTTTCTAACTTTGGTTCCGGCTCTTCAATAATTAATTTTGCATCACTATCCTGTTGTGTAAGTTTTTCGGCTAATCCGGTTTTGGTTTGCACTGGTACAGGTTGTTCCTGTTCTTTTACTTTTATGGGCCTGATAGATTTAAAAGATACCGGCTTTGCTGTTTCAACTATTTTTTTTTTAGAAACTACGCCATCAGTTTCTATCATTTCAACAGCTTGCATCAAATAAGTAAGTTTAATGATGGCTAACTCTACATGTAGCCTTTTGTTCCTGGCTTGTTTATAATTTATTTCTGCTTCGTTAACCAGGTTTAAAGCAGCAATTAACCAACCCGTAGATATTTGTTTGGCAGCCTGCAGGTATTTTTGTTTAAAATCATCGGCAACCTCCAATAATATTGCCGCTTTGGCATCTTTACTTACCAAAATATTTCTTATAAATTCGCTGTAGCCTTCCAATAAAATATCGCCTTCAAAACCTTTACGGTTAATTTCATCGTACAACAGCATTGCATCACTTAGTTGTTGCTGCTGCATACAATCCAACATTTTAAAATAATAATCTTCATCTAAAATATTCAGATGCTCTAAGGTGTTTGCATAATTCAATTCGCCATTACTAAAGCTTACTATTTTATCAAGTATGCTTAAAGCATCTCTTAAACAACCTTCGCTTTTTTGAGCAATAACATGCAATGCTGCCTTCTCAGCTTTTATATGTTCTTTATCGCATATTTCCTGTATATGCTCAATGGTATCGTTAATGGTAATGCGTTTAAAATCAAAAATCTGGCAACGGCTTAAAATAGTTGGCAGTATCTTATGTTTTTCGGTGGTTGCTAAAATAAAGATTGCATACGGTGGAGGTTCTTCCAGGGTTTTTAAAAATGCATTGAATGCTGATGAACTTAACATGTGCACCTCATCTACAATATACACTTTGTATTTACCAGCTTGTGGTGCAAAACGAACCTGGTCAACCAGGTTGCGTATATCATCAACCGAGTTGTTACTGGCTGCATCCAGTTCATGAATATTTAACGAAGTGCCGGCATCAAAAGTTTTGCAACTGTTACAGGTATTACAAGCTTCGCCATCGGCTGTTTGGTTTTGGCAGTTAATGGTTTTAGCCAATATCCTGGCGCATGTTGTTTTGCCCACACCTCGTGGACCGCAAAATAAAAATGCATGTGCCAGTTGATTATTCTTTATCGCATTTTTTAGAGTTGTTGTTATATGCGATTGCCCCACCACCGTAGAAAAATTTTGTGGCCTGTATTTTCTTGCCGATACTATAAACTTATCCATACGCTGCTAATTTCGGAAATCTAAACCTTAAAACAGAATTTGTTTTTTCCCTTTAAAAAAGATGTTATAAAAAACATTTTAAGGAATAATTGCTATTAATTAAAAAAGTAGTAATATCAATCAAATACTACATCTACGCTTGTAAACATGCTGTATCGTTTACGACAAAATCGGATGCCGCTTAAACTCCTTATTTCTATCAAATAAAAAGCGGTAGGTGGCCAGTTGGCGGCTGCGAAAAGTATCTCCAAAATTTTCGGCCACGTTTATCATTTTGGGGTTAAAATCTCCAATCCATTGCATTTCATAATCGATATAATTAAAAGGTGGCGCCTGAACCAGCTTTCTACATTCGCCAATAATATACGAATCTATACCCTTGCCCTGCCACTCGGGTACTATGCCAAATACCAATCCAACAAATTTATTTGCCGGCATGAATTTTTGACGCCAAACAAATTCAAGTTTTTGTAATAAGCCAAATTTGCCATTAAAATGTTTAAAGTATTGGTTTATATCGGGCAGGTTAATAAACATGGCAATAGCTTTTCTTTTGTAGTATGCAAAATAAACCACCTTTTCATCTAAAACGGGTTTCATTTTTTTAAACATTATCAACACCTGATCTTTATTCATTTGCTTTAATCCGCCATGGCCTGCCCAGGCTTTATTATAAACTTCAGTAAAATCTTCCGCATATTTTTCCAGGTTATTTTTTTTGATGGTTTCCATGCTTATATCCGGGTTAGCTTCGTGAACAGCATGACGATCCAGCGTTTTTTGTGCTATGGGTTTTTGAGCTACAAGGCCAAAACATACCTGGTTAAAAAAAACTTTGAATCCATAATTTTCGAAAAGCTGTACATAATATGGCTGATTATAATTCATGCAATACAGTGGGGGTACAAAACCTTCAATTATCAAACCCCACCAACGATCCCGTTCACCAAAATTAATGGGGCCATCCATGGCTTCCATATTTTTTTGAGTAAGCCATTGTCGGGCAGTATCAAATAAAAGGTTTGCTGCATCCTGGTTATTAATACATTCAAAAAAGCCAATACCACCTACTGGTACATCATCACCTTTGTTTTTATATTTTTTGTTGATAAATGCAGCAATACGGCCAATTAAATTTTCTTTTTCATCTTTTACTACCCAGCGTACTACTTCTCCAAAACGGAATGCTTTATTTTTTTCCTTATCAAAAACATCATTGATATCTTTATTCAAAGGACGTATCCAGTTATTATCGTTTTTATTGATAGCAACAGCAGTTTGTATAAACTCGTTTGCAGTTACTTTGTTTGTTACCTGAATAATTTGCATGATAATGATTAATGCACAAATCTAAGATTTTAAGATAGAATGGAGTAAATGAACCAAAGGAAGTATAGCTTAAATATGCATCACATTATTTTGGCTGCATGTGCATTGTGCGGCTGAAAAGTGTACCAGCAAAGCATTAATAAAAGACTGGCAAATTTACTATCCAACAAAGATTTTGTTTTATTAATACCGGTTTTGATGGTTTCAAAGCTGCATGTAAGCAAATTATTTTTCATTTCTTCATCAAATAAAAAAAGTTCTCCGGTATTATTGCGATCGAAAATAAAAGAATATTTTTTCCCTTCCAGTTCCACAATGCCTTTTCCGCTGCCTGATTTGTCTTCTTTTATCTTTCCCAATTTAAAGCCATATTCATTTCGTATAAATTTTTTTGGAGCAAACAACCCTTTCTTATCAAAAGAAAACATTCTTTTACCAAGACCACTTACCATTCTTACAAAATCGGTTTTTTTACTAAATGAAATGTTGGCAAGTTTATTTCCATCATCCCATAATTCAAAACACTCGCCATTAGAATTATTATTTGTGGCAAACCATTTCATTTTAACATGCTTTAATTACAACGTGAAATTACTTTTTTATAATATTGAATTTCTGTTGTGCAACAAAATGTGCTTTAAATGTGCATAGTAAAAAGCTCTCTTTATTTGCAATAAAAATTAACATGTATATAAAAAATATGGATGCTATAAGTCTTTTATTTTAAGAAAAAAATCCCCGGTTTTAAGCAGGGATTTTGCCGTGGTTGCACACTGGCACAGATACGCTTCACACATTGGCTGAGCATATCTGCGCCAGTGGATATTAATAAAGAAAAGTTTTTTAGAACTTTGTCCATGTCTTCCACCAGGTATCGCCTACTGCACAAGCTCCTTTATAACTTACCGCAATAAAGTCGTTAGCTAATTTAAGATTTGAAAAACTTGCTCCAGATGCAGCAACAGAACCTATAACAGGGTTAAAGTTGGGTGCATGGTAATTGAAAGGCGCTATAAGGCCAACATCAGAATGATTAGTAATGATACTATTTCCGTAAGCTGGAGAATTAAACCATGATAAAATAGTAGCTGAAGTGTTTGCAGTATTGGGTACATTGGTATTTGAACCTAAACTGTATAAAACTGGTTGGGGGCAACCTGCAATGATTGTATTTTGAACATATAATGATGTTGGTATATTATTATCGGTGGGTACACCTTTAGTAGCATCAATATACAAACCAACCGGGTAACCCATTATAATAGAGTTGAACAACGACATGCTTGAATTTCTCCTTATTTGTGCCGCCCAAACAAATAAATTGTTTCCTGTATTATTTAAAGTAGCCTTTGGCCCCATTACTGTCATATTGCTAAACACCGCAGATGTTTGTGGCAATAATGAACTTCCGTTGGCATCATTATCACTTTCAAAAGATTCGCTTTTTGAAATATCGGCAATGGCCGAATCTCTTAAAGAAATTCCAAACTGTACTTTTCCACTATACCCGTTATCTGTATCAAAATCGTCGTCTAATGCACTATATGAAATTAAATGTTTACAGTTTACAGTGCCGCCAAACCATTCAAATGAATCATCATTTGCATAAGAAACCTGTACATAATCAACTATGGTTTGGTTACCTACTCCACCAAATGTTAAACCGTTTATTTCTTTATCAGGCAAAAATGCATACCCTGCATATTCAATACGTACATACCGTAAAATGCCGCTATTATCTGCAGGGTTTTGTGCCTGAGATGCCGGCGTACCATACAAACCCAGTCCATCGCTGTTATTAATACCACCTTCAATTTCGCCAACACCTGCAACACCATTAAAAGATGCATTGGTTGGTGCATTGCCTAAAAGAACAAGGCCAGCCCAGTCGCCCCGTTGTGCTGTTGTTTCTTCCGATGTAAAAATAATGGGCTTATCTACTGTGCCATCAGCAATAATTTTGCAGCTTCGTGTAATTATCAATCCACCGTTTTTTCCTTTTTCACCAACAATTTTTGTTCCGGGTTCAATAGTTAAAATTGCGCCGTTTGTAACATACACAAGCCCACGTAATTTGTATGTGTATTGAGCTTTAAGTGTTCGGTTTTCGCTTATTCTTCCTTCCAGAATGGTGTTTTCTGTTGTACCGCCGCCGGTAACAATGGTAGTGTTTTTGCCATCTACTTCAATTTTGCGACAGCTAAGTGAAGTAGTTACTAATAATACACTGTAGAGAAATATTTTTTTCATGTGTTGTTTTTTAAATTTATTTTAATGTTAGTTTATTGAATTAAAAATTATAGCCGAATGAAATACTGAAACTGCTTCCGTATTTTCTTTTGATGGCATAAGCATCTGTGTTTTTATCGTATTTTTTATTGTTATTTAAATCAGTATAAAAAACAGCTTCTTTATTTATCATGTCTGATATGTTTATTTTTATTTCGCCTTTATTTTTTAATGCTTTTTTTACAATTTGAAAATCAAGTATGGGGCGTGGGTTTTCCCAAATTGGAGGCTGATCGCTACCGCCCACAAATGCAATCCTGCGGCCAATCTGGTTAAAAAGTAATGTAGTGTTAATACCGTATTGCACCAGGTCGTATTGAATGCCAGCATTTATTAAATAAGGACTTTGTCCCTGCATGGATCTATATTCATTCTGGCCAATACCCGACACCCTGTTATAGATATAAGAAATATTAGCCTGTACTGTAAAGTTTTTTAGTGTATGATTAAAATCAAGTTTCTTTCTAAATTCAAACTCTGCACCAAAACTGTTTGCTTCCCGTGCGTTTAAAAAATTATATGTGCTGGCGCCACCGGATGAAGGATTGAAATATGCTTCTATCGGCTTATCAAAAAATTTATAAAAAACACCCATTGTAAATAACTCACCGCCTCTTGGATATAACTCATACCTTAAATCAATATTCGTAATTTTTGTTCTGATTAAGCCTGAATAACCGGCTACTGTGGCACCTAAATCAAAATCGTAAAACTGAAATGCACTTAACTCTCTAAACTCGGGCCGAATAATCGTTTGCGATCCAGAAAGTCGGATGTTTGTGTTATTATTTAATTTATAAGTTGCATTTACCGCAGGTAAAAAATCGGTAACTCGGCTGTGTATATGCCGGGGGTCTTCTTTTTGCATACTGCCTATTACCTGATCAAAATCTTCCACCCGTAACCCCCAAACAATACGTATGTTATTGATAAACCGATTATCAAACTGTAAAAAGCCTGCATTTAAAATTGAATTGGCAATATATCGGTAACTGGTTCCGGCCAGTTCGTTTAAAGCAAACTTATTATCAGTTCCATTTCCAAAATTTTCGGGTGCAAATATTTTATCGGGTGATAAACGCAGCAACTCTTTATTTTCAACAGACATGTAAAAGGCAAATGGTCTCGAATTAAACAGCCTGTCTTTCACTTGCAAAAAATATCCTGTTTTAAATGCTTGTTCTCTATTACCAATTTTAAACTCTTTACTTACATCGGCAGCAGCAGTATAGATGTAATCATTTAAAAAACCATAGTAACGGCTTCCGCTTTTTTGTGATGCGTTTGATGCGCCAATTAATGCTATATATGTTGAGTTGGCATCAAAAGGATTTTCCTGTACATATTGCAAACGGCGTTGGTCGGGGATATACTGATCAAGAATATTAAAACTTCCAAACCAATTTAGCTTGGCTTTATATTTTTTGAAATTATGTTCGCCAGATAGTTGTGTATTAAAAAATGTATTTGCTTTAAATGCAAGTTCCGATGCTAAAATACCATCACCATCAATTGTATTCCTGGGTGCATCAAAATCTCTTCCGCTTCTTAAAGTGATAAAATTGGTTGTATTAATATTCAGCAGGTTTTTAAATGATAACTTACTGCTATTGCCCAGTTGTAATGTAAAATTTGCCAGCGCTCCAGCCAATATATCCTTACTGTACTTGCTGTTATTATATGAAAAACTAAGATTAGCAATATTATTTTGAAATGTGTTAACCTGGTTTTGATAAACCGTTCTTTTATTGCTGTGGTTGTAATTTATTGAAAAAATTGCAGCCAGTTTGTTTGTATTGCCTAACCTTTTATTAAAACCGGTACTTATCGAAATACTTTGATTTAATGCAGGTGTAAAGGTTGAATTTTTCTTATCGGCACTCCATATATTTTCAAATGCCGATGCATAAGCGGTTTTTTTCTGCTGTGATAAGTTTGCAAACTGAGATTTTGTTGGCAGGCTGGCTGGTAATCCTCTTGTACCATTATCAAATCCTAAAAAATCGGTGTTACTACCTTTGTAATCATAAAAATCTTTTCCAATGGTTTGCGAATTAAAGCCTGTACCCAAACTAATGCTGAAGAAATTCCTGGCGGGAACATCTTTCGTGTTTACTTGTATTAAACCGCCTGCCCACTCGCCCGGCAATTCGGGTACAAAAGATTTATTGATGATGATATTATCAATCATCGAAGAAGGAATAATATCAAAACTAAAAGTTTTGCGATCGGGCTCGGTGCTGTTTAGCAACACACCATTCATCATTGCCTGATTGTAACGGTCGGCCAAGCCCCGTACAACAAGGTATTTACCTTCCTGTATTGATGCGCCCGGCACTCTTTTTAACACCTCACCTGTGTTTTTATCAGGCGATCTTTTAATAGCTTCTGCACTAATAACCTGTGCTACCACTGCCGCATTTCGCTGGTAAGTAATAAGTGCAGCGGTTGTTTCTTTACGTGCTGATGCCCTTACCACTACCGCCTCTTCTGTTTTTGTTGCCCTTTCTATCAATATATAGAGGTTCGTTACTTCGCCAGCTTTAACTTCTACATCAGTTATTTCTTTTGTTTTATATCCAATAGAAGTAAACCTGATAGTATATTTATTTCCTGTTTCAACAGTTAAAATAAAATAACCATCCATACCTGTTGATGCTATTGCTTTATCTCCATCAATTGATATGGAAACCCCTGCAACAATATTACCGGTTGCCAAATCAGATACTTTTCCTTCAATTTTTCCGGATTGTGAAAAAGCGCTGATTGTGAATATTAAAAATGTAAAAAGTAAAATTGGCAGCTTCATGCTATAAATATTTTATGCAAAAAGACTACAATCATGTTATCACAACATGAATAGAAAGTTACCCTACTGTTAACTATATATTACCGCAATGTTAAGCATTGAAATTAAAACCTGAAATGAAGCCTGCAAGTGAATATGTTATCTTTTAAATCGTTTACATAATCGGGTAGCTGTGTTTTTTCATTGGTTATCTTATCGTACCATAAAACAAGCCTTAGGTTTTCGTTAATATAATAAATGTATCCAAAACCTAGTGTTGAAAATTTAATATCGGTGGCATTTAATGCAGTGCCGGGTTTGCCTATATCTGTAGCCTTTACTTTACTATTGGGGTCGTACCAATCGTATTTAATTACAACCTGGTGATGTTTGTTAACTATGTTTTGTAAAAAGTAAAAATAAGCGCCATTAAATTTTCTGATATAATATCCATCATTACCGGTAAGTAAAGCCGGTGGTGTTTCAGAATTATTGAGTGTAGCTGTTTGGGTACCAAATATATACTCGGCCCTCAATTCGGTAGCGCCGTATTTATGTTTAAATTTTATCTGCACATCGGCACCATAATATTTTCGTGGAGCAATTTTTCCTGTGTTGGTAGCAGATGAGTCAATAATAAATGTTTTACCAAAACTGTTATTACCGCTTTTGAAAATGTATTTAGTGTTTTGTAAAAAACCTCCATTAAGATATGAAGCTCCTGCACTTATTGTAATTTTTTTTGAAACCGGGTAAGGTTTTAAAGCCACCCTGCTTATAAAATCTTTATGACTATCAAAATCTGCACTGGCGGCTAATCCCTGGCCATTAAATACACCGGCATCAATTTTTAAATAACGTAATGGATGATTTTCAATACGAGGTTCAAAAGATATCATGGCGCCCAAATCTCTTTCTGTTTTCATCAAAATCTGGCTCATTCTTCCTCGTTCGGGTGTTTCCCTGTCGCTTGATGAAAAATTAAGCTCGTAGCTAAATGGCCTGGCAAACATTCCTGCAGTTAGGGCAAATAACTTGTATTTGTTTTCAAAAATGCGGCCCCATAAATCACGTATAGCCACTCCTCTTTCTGTTCCATCTATCTGAAAAGCAAATTGTACCAATGGGCCATTCTCTTTTGCAAAATGTACATAATCAATTCGCACACGGCTACGTCTAAACATAAAACGATTATTTACTTTTGCGCCAAAATCGCCACCAGCATAATTTTTTACTCCCTTTGATTGCGCCACCTGAAATTGCGGTTGTATATAACCACTTAAACGGATATAATTTAATTTTTTATTGATTGATAGTATTCCCTTACCATTGTCTTTGGTTGAATCTGCCATATCCATTAAAAACTGGGCCTTTGTAATGTTAAAACACATTATCAATAATAGCAATAGTATAGAATTCTTTATCATTCAATAAATTTAAAAGCAAACTTAATAAGAAATTAATGTTACATCAATGTTATGTAATTATTACCTTTTTAATTAAGTAATCAATAAACAACCGATATTTATACTTTTGCCAAAATATAATTCTTATGGGACTAAATACCGTATTAAAGATTTTTTTACCTAAAGACAGGGTATTTTATCATTTATTCGAAAATGTATCGGAAGTTTTGGTTCAAATGGGTGATAAGCTTAAAGAATTAATTAATGAACCTGATTTTGACAAGCGTGGAAAACTAATAAAGGAAATTGAAGACCTGGAGCATGTTAATGACGATTACACACATACTATTTTTACCGAACTGGGTAAAAACTTCATTACCCCTTTTGACCGGGAAGACATTCACTACCTGGCTTCTTCATTAGATGATATTGCCGACTACATTTATGCCACAGCAAAAAAAATAAACTTTTACCGGGTAAACCCAAACAATGATATGGGTTTTAATAAAATGGCCGACCTGATTGCTATTGGTTGCAGGCAAATAGAAATAGCTGTTAAAGAATTGCGTAACATGAAAAATATGCGTTCCATTACAGATGCATTGGTTTCTATTAACAGTGTGGAAAACCAGGCCGATGATATTTTTGATATGAGCATTGAACGCCTTTTTGCTACAGAACCTGATGCTAAAGAAGTGATAAAGAAAAGAGAGATTTACCAGGTAATGGAAATTGTAACAGATAAATGTGAAGATGCTGCCAATGTTATTGAATCAATCATTGTAAAGTATGCATAAATAAACAGGCAGACCTGTACATTAAAAATACTATGACTTTTCTTGTAATAATTATCGCCTTAGCTCTCATCTTCGATTATATCAATGGCTTTCATGATGCTGCAAACTCAATTGCAACAGTAGTATCTACAAAAGTATTAACGCCAACTCAGGCAGTGCTTTGGGCGGCCACTTTTAATTTTGTGGCTTTTTTCATTTTTAAAGATCATGGCGTTGCCAATACTATTGCAAAAACAGTAAAAACTGAAGTGGTAAACGGACATGCCATGATGGTAGTTATTTTTTCTGGTTTGCTGGCAGCCATTTTTTGGAACCTCTTTACCTGGTGGTTTGGAATTCCCTCTTCATCATCGCATGCCTTAATTGGTGCTTTTTCTGGTGCAGCCATTGCTTACGGCGGATTTAGTACCGTAAACCCCGACCCCGTTATTAAAACTGTTGCTTTTATTTTTCTGGCACCAATAATAGGAATGATCATTGCTTTCATCATATCCCTGTGGTTTATCAATTCATTTAAAAAAGGATGGATGCCCAGGATTATAGCATTAATAATATTTACTTGCGTAGCTTTATTTCTATATAAGAACCTGGAATTAGATCCAACCAAACTAAAATCACATTTTGAGTCTTACACCCTAAAAGTTATTTTTTTTGGCAGAAATTTTAAATGGATATTGCTTTGTTCCATACTGGTAATCATGGCTTGTTTTACATTATTCTTAAGCAGTTTAAATGCAAACAGGGCCAACACCTGGTTTAAAAGATTGCAACTTGTTTCATCTGCAGCATTCAGTATTGGCCATGGTGGTAACGATGCTCAAAAGGTAATGGGCATCATTATGGCGGCTTTAATTGCTTATGAGCCCAATCTGTACACACTCGATCACATGGTATGGTGGGTACCGTTAGCCTGCTACTCTGCCATTGCATTGGGCACCATGAGTGGAGGCTGGAAAATTGTAAAAACAATGGGTACCCGTATTACAAAAGTTACTCCATTTGAAGGAGTAGCCGCAGAAACTGCAGGCGCCATCACTTTATTTGTTACCGAAGCACTAAAAATTCCGGTAAGTACCACACATACCATTACAGGTTCAATCATTGGCGTAGGCGCCACCAAACGCTTATCGGCAGTACGCTGGGGTGTAACGGTAAATTTATTATGGGCCTGGGTACTTACTATTCCGGTTAGCGGTTTACTTGCAGGACTTTGCTATTTTATTGTGAGCAAAATATTTTAATGAATACTTAAAAACGTTTATAAAAAATCACCTATGCAAATGGGTGATTTTTTGTTTTCTTTGCAAAATGAACAAGATATTAGTTACCGGCGGCTGTGGTTACATTGGGGCACACACCATTGTTGACCTTATTGAAAATGGGTTTGAAGTTATATCGGCAGATAACAACAGCCGCAGTAATGAAAACATTTTAGATGCAATAGAGAAAATAACCGGTAAAAAAGTAAAAAATTATAAGGTTGACCTCTGCATTTATGATGATACTGTTGCCATCTTTCAGGAAAACCGGGATATAGCAGGTATTATACATTTTGCAGCTTATAAATCAGTTGGAGAATCGGTAAAAAAACCGTTGCTATATTTTGAAAATAATTTAAACTCTCTCATCAATATTTTAAAATGTGCTGATGAGTTTGCTGTTTCTAATTTTGTTTTTTCATCTTCCTGTACTGTATATGGTAATCCCGATAAAATTCCGGTAACAGAAGAAACGCCTATGAAAGCTGCAGAATCGGCCTATGGCGCTACCAAACAAATGGGCGAACTGATAATTCGTGATGCTATAAACAGTAATAATATAAAAGCAATATTACTACGATATTTTAATCCGGTTGGCGCCCATCCATCGGCATTAATTGGCGAATTGCCATTGGGCAAACCCGAAAACCTGGTACCTGCCATTACACAAACTGCCATTGGCAAGTTACCCATGATGCAGGTTTGGGGAAATGATTATGATACTCGTGATGGTAGCTGTGTTAGAGATTATATTCATGTTTGCGATATTGCCCATGCCCATATATTAGCGCTTAATTACCTGTTACAAAATAAAAATCAAAGTAACTGTGATGTGTTTAACCTGGGAACCGGAAACGGCTATACTGTACTGGAAATAATTGATGAATTTGAAAAAGCAAGTGGTACTAAACTAAATTATAAAATTGGGCCTCGCCGGCCAGGCGATGTGATTGCCATTTATGCAAATAACGATAAAGCCAAAGAGCTACTTGGATGGCAACCAAAATTTAACCTGCAGCAAATGATGGCTACGGCCTGGCAATGGGAACTTAAGTTAAAAGATGATAATAAAATAAATATACCAGGTTCTGCCAATTAATGTAATCCGAAATAAATAAACCAGCTATACCAGCACTGTATTACCAACTGGTTTTTTATATTCGATTGTTTAATATTTTGTGAGCAATTTTTTCAATCTCATTTGCCAGCCTGCCAATCTTTCTTTTACTTTGCGGCAATTCTTATTAACGTTTCAAATATATTTATTTATCATGCTTAACAATATACAGGTTACAGGCAATAAAGACACCCGTAGTGGATTTGGTGATGGCATTTTGGAAGCTGCACGAAAAAATGAAAACATAGTAGCGCTTACAGCCGATCTTGCCGGTTCATTAAAATTAAATGGTTTTATAAAAGAATTTCCCCAAAGGTTTATCCAGTGCGGCATTGCCGAAGCCAATATGATGGGTATTGCAGCCGGACTAACCATTGGTGGTAAAATTCCATACACTTCTACTTTTGCAAATTTTTCTACCGGCAGGGTGTACGATCAGATACGCCAAAGTATTGCTTACAGTGGCAAAAATGTAAAAATTTGTGCATCACATGCCGGTCTTACCTTAGGCGAAGATGGAGCCACACACCAGATACTGGAAGATATTGGATTAATGAAAATGCTGCCTGGTATGACCGTTATTGTACCGGCCGATTATAACCAAACCAAGGCGGCAACTATGGCAATTGCCGATTACCAGGGCCCGGTATATTTAAGGTTTGGTCGTCCGGTTTGGCCAATTTTTACTAACGAAGCCGATTTTGTAATTGGTAAAGCACAGCAACTATCCGAAGGAAAAGATGTGTCTATTTTTGCCTGCGGCCATTTGGTTTGGAAAGCAGTAGAAGCTGCCAGGATACTGGAAGAAAAAGGAATAAGTACAGAACTTATAAATATACACACTATAAAACCACTGGATGTAGATGCCATTGTAAAATCTATCAGCAAAACCAAATGTGCCGTTACTGCCGAAGAACATAATATTATTGGTGGCCTTGGCGACAGTATTGCACAAACGGCAGCCAGGCATTGCCCCATTCCTATTGAATATGTTGGTACCAACGATACATTTGGCGAAAGCGGTAAACCTATGGATTTGCTTAAAAAATACGGGCTCGATACTGATGATATTGTGGCAGCAGCACAAAAAGTTATCGCCAGAAAATAAAGCATATTAAACTTTCTGATAAAAAACCAATCTCAGCTTAACCAGCAGCTTATTTAATTTAATTAAATTGCTGGTTAGAAAATGTGAGATTGGTTTTTTTATGCTCAACCACTATGACTGAAAATATTGACGATAAAGAACTGCTTGAACAGTTTAAGCAACCTGCTTTCAAAGAAAGAAGTTTTACACTCATTATAAAAAAGTACCAGGAAAAATTATACTGGCATATTCGCCGTATGGTGGTTAATCACGAAGATGCCAATGATGTATTACAAAACATGTTCATCAAAGTATGGAATGCCCTGGAAAACTTTAGAGAAGATAGTCAATTGTACACCTGGCTTTACCGCATTGCAACCAACGAAAGCCTTAGCTTTTTAGAAAAGGAAAAACGAAAAGCATCTATTTCTTTTAGTGATGTAGAAACCGGGCTAAGCAATAAATTACAAGCCGAGAAACATTTTGATGCCAATAAACTGGAATGGAAGCTTCAAGCCGCCATTCAAAAATTGCCCGAAAAACAAAGAGTGGTTTTTAACCTTCGTTATTATGATGAAATGCCTTATGAAAAAATGAGCAAAGTGCTTGATACCAGCGAGGGCGCATTAAAAGCAAGCTATCACCACGCTGTAAAAAAAATTGAAGATTATATTTTGAATAGTTAAACTTTAAGTCAGAAAATTAGTCTGAATAAGACCAATGGATAATAAAGATTACATATTAAATGAATTAAAGGAAATAAGTACGTTAGTTGCCTCTATAAAAAGGGTTAATGTATTTACTGTGCCAGATGGTTATTTTTCATTTTTACCTGCTGATATATTAGTAGGTATAAAAGCCGAAAATGGGTTAGATGCTGAAGTATTAAGCACAACCGAAAGCACCTTACCAACCGGGTATTTTGATAGTTTGGCTGGTAAAATCATGCAAAAAATAAATGCAGTACATACAGAAACAGCAACAGAAGAAATTAGGGCTTTATCGCCCATGCTGTATAGCCTACAAAACGAAAATGTTTTTGATATACCGGCGGGTTATTTTAACCATTCAACAAGCGAAATAGTAGAAAAAGTAAGGCCAAAAGCAAAATTGGTTAGGCTAAAACATAGCAGTACATTTTTTAAATATGCAGTAGCCGCTGTTTTTACCGGCGCAATGGCAATGGCTGTTTTTAAATTTACCGGTACCAGCAATAACAAAATATTGCCCAATTATGTACAAGCCGGTATGCAGATAAATGATGTGGATGGAGCGTTATCGAAAATTTCGGATGCAGATATTTTAAAATACCTGGAAGAAACCGGAACGGATGTAAAAGCAGCTATTGTTGCCAATAGCATTGATGAAAATGAACTGCCATCGCAGGATGATTATTTGCAGGATGAAAAAGCTTTAGACAAATACCTTAATAGTATAAACTTAGATGACTTGAAAAATTAAAACCAGATGAAAAAATTTTTACTCATATTATCCCTATTTACCGGTAGTTTTTTTAGTGCCATGGCACAGGATAACAATAACAACACCGAAAATACCAGGCAGGAAAAAATACAGGCGCTTTATGTAGCTTATGTAACACAGCAGTTGCAACTTACACCCGATGAAGCTCAAAAATTTTGGCCTGTACATACTCAGTTTACCACCGAATTAAAAGCCATTAAAAAAGATTTACCCGAACTGGATAAACAACAAGCCCGCCTTGATATTAAAAAAAGATACCTCGGTAGTTTTAATAAGATACTTGGCCCCAACCGAAGCGAACGTTTTTTTCGCATGGAAAGCGAATTCAGAAAAAAACTATTAGACAAGGTTAATAATAACCCCAGGCAAAACCAGCGACCAAGGCTCAAGCGTGGAGGATAGATAGTTTATAGCTTTATATTTCAACATTAAAAAATCTCCTGTAATTTTTACATTGCAGGAGATTTTTTTATGTAACTCCGGTAAGTCACTGCAACATCCGTTAAGGTAGCTAACAATTAGGTATTACCTTTGCTGAACTTTAATTATGTTTGGTAAATCAATAAAACTCCGCTCCATTTTCCTTTTATACTGGTTTTTACTGGCATACATCCTGGCAGCATTAATCTGGTGGTTTATAGCATTAAACCGCCAAAACGGGCAAATGGCTAAATACAAAACAGAGCAATTACAAAAAACTGGTAATACAAGCCAGCCGGCATACAATAAGATAAGAGAAATTGAAAAAAGGAAAACAGCACAATACCTGGGGGAAGGCATTACATTTTTTTTATTAATAATTGCAGGAGCTGTTTTTGTTTACAGGGCAGTACGGCGTGAGTTGAAGATAAGCATACAGCAGCAGCAATTTATGATGGCCATTACGCATGAACTGAAAACACCTATATCGGTAGCCAAGCTTAATTTAGAAACCATACAAAAACATAAGCTGGATGATCAGCAACGGCAACGGCTAATACAAAACACACTGGAAGAAACCAACCGGCTTAATGCACTTTGTAATAACATGCTGCTCTCATCTCAAATAGAAGCCGGAGGATACCGATTAATACCCGAAGAAACAAACATTAGTGAACTAGTTGCAAAATGCGTACAGGATTTTATCAATCGCTATCCACAACAAATAATTTCAATGCAAATTGACCCAGATATTTTTATTGAAGGCGACAGGATGCTGTTGCAGATGTTGGTAAATAACCTGATTGATAATGCTATTAAATACAGTATAAAAGAGGCGCCTGTTACAATTACATTATCAGAAAAAGATTCTTTTATACATCTTCAGGTAAAAGATGAAGGTAAAGGCATTGCTCCCGAAGAAAAAGAAAGAATATTTAATAAATTTTATCGCACGGGCAATGCAGCCACAAAAGCAGCTAAAGGTACCGGGTTGGGTTTGTTTTTAGTAAAAAAAATAGCTGTGCAGCACAATGCTTACATTACCGTTACAGATAATAAACCTTCAGGCAGTATTTTTACAGTTACTTTACACTCATCCTTAGAAAAAATATAAATAAAAATGGCAGATAAAAAATTTTCGATTTTACTGGTTGAAGATGAAGAAAACTTACAAGAAGCGTTAAAACTTAACCTGGAACTGGAAGGTTATGAAATTACCAGCGCTTATGACGGTTCAATGGCATTGGATGCAGTACAAAAAGAATTTTTTAATCTTATCATATTGGATATCATGCTGCCCGAAATTGATGGTATAACTGTTTGCGAAACCATAAGATTAAGCAACCCAGATATTCCTATACTTATCTTAAGCGCCAAAAACAGCAGCGCCGACAGGGTTTTGGGTTTAAAAAAAGGTGCCGATGATTACCTTACAAAACCTTTTAACCTGGAAGAATTATTGATAAGGGTTAACAACCTTATTAAAAAAAGTGAGCGGCTGAACAGCAAACAACCTTTACCCGAAATATACAGCTTTGGAAAAAATAAAATAGATTTTAAAGCTTCAGAAGCCTTTACAAAAAGCGGCACTAAAATATCGCTAACCAAGAAAGAGATGATGTTGCTTAAATTGCTTATTGAAAATAAGAATGAAGTGGTAACACGAGAAAAGATATTACAGGTTGTATGGGGTTATAACGTATATCCAACCACCCGTACCATTGATAATTTTATTCTCAACTTCCGTAAATATTTTGAACAAGACAGCCGTGACCCTGAATATTTTCATGCCGTACGTGGCGCCGGTTATAAATTTACAGCCGATTAAAAATGATACGTATTCAATAACTGTATAACAGTGTTTGTACGTTCATATATCTCTTTCATCTTTTCGGTATGGGCAATAGGCGTATATAATTCAAACTCTATCTCATCTATTAAATTGTACAGTTGCATGGCAGTTTCGTTAGCTATACCTTTTTTATCAACCTGTTCAATAATTTTTTTCTTATCCAGTTCTTCGGGAGCAATTGAAAATTTCTTCGACAAATATTTTTTCAAGCCTTCGTTTAAAGCCATATAAAATGCTTTTCCATCTTCTTTTAAAAGTTGTTCTTCTGCCAATTCCAACGGGTTATGCTGGCTTTCAATAATTTCTTCAATGGGTTTTTCTATTGTATTTAATTCCTCCAATTTTATAATATTTGCTTTCTTTTCTTTCCTGCTATCCAACTTTAGCCAAAAAATAAGACAAATAATTATTAGCGATGCAACAACGCTTACCACCCGTAAACGGTTGTTGAAAAATCGTGTAAGAAAATTATTTTCAGGCGCAGGATTGTCGTTGGTAACAATATTTTTTTGTTTGCCTGTACTTTTTGTAACGGTAATTGTAATGGGTTTTGATGAAACTGTCTTGTACGTTGCATTTTCACTGTCGAAAAATACAAATTCCACTGCCGGCAGTTGATAGCTGCCTGCTTTTGAAACTGTAAACGGAAATTCAAATATCTTTCTTCCGCTAACCGGAACCGTATTCTTATTAATGTTATCTGTTGCCTTCGAATCAAAACCTTCAATATCAACGGGCCAATTTACATTGGGGGCATTTATCATCTGTAAATTTCCCTGCCCACTAATTACTATGGCCAACTTGCCGGCATCTTCTGTTGTAAAAGTTTCTTTTTCAACCTTCGTAATTATATCAAATTTGCCTACTGCTCCTTTAAAGTTTACCGGTTTGTTTTGTTCGGGTAATGGTTTCACCAAAATACTCAAAGGTTTATTCTGTAAAATCACCTTATGATCTTCCATGCCTTCGGCAGGTATGCCAGCGCCAGCAAAATCTTTCAGCAAATCATTAAATAAATCTCCCTGCTGGTTTGCATACCCTGCTTTAATGAAGTGAACATTATTTTCTATTTGTGCAATTCCAACATCCAGGTTTCCCGGCATTAAAGGGTATAATTGAGCTTTACGCAATGTGTACACATTATATTCCCTGCCATTAAATTTTTCTACATGAAAATTCATATCATTAGGTTGTTGCAGGTCTATTACAGAAAACCCGTTAAAGGAAGGATTCTTTATTAAATTACTTTCGCTTTTTAAGCGGGTGTAAAGTTTAAATGTAGCCACAACAGGTTCTCCAACGTAGCAGGAATTTTTATCTACCTCGGACCTAACAAACATGTTCTTATTTATTTTATCTACCGGGTTTTCGCCTTTCTTTAAAATATAATCTTTGTATTCGGCAGGTGGCGCCGGTTCTGCAAAAGGATCAAAATTACTAAAGGGCGAAACAAAAGGAGCTGCGCCAGTATTGGCATTGCTGTTAGTAGCTGAAGCGGTTACTTTAATACTTACAGGGTTGCTTTTAAAATTTGTTCCATCAGCTTTTGCCAATGCAGATGGAATAATATAATTGCCTGTAGCTTTTGGTTTTAATACAAAACTTAAAGCAATATATTTTTTTACCACTCCTTTTACCATGCTCATACCGCTTTCCTGGTTTGGGCCACTTACAATAGTAAAATCTTTTAAGTTAGGCGGATTTATCTGCTGAACTTCCTTTGCATTTTCAACCATTAATTTTAATTGAACCAAATCATCTTTGCTTATTTCTGATGATGATACAGAAGCGGTAAACTTAACCTGGGCATTAACAACAAAGCTGGTAAATGAAAAAATGATGAAGCATATCTTTTGTAAAACTAAACGCATAATGATAACCGCAAAAATAAAGGTTTGCCCATTGTATTATAAAAATGAAAAGTATAAATGGGTAAACGAAATGTTAAACTAATAATATTGCTGCTGTACCAAAAGATTGTAAACAGCAATAAAGTTGATACGGTAAAATATTATAAGTCGCCTAATTGAGGCCTCATAATAATTTCTTCTACACAGGCTTGTGGACTAAGGTGAGCAGCCGTATAAATCATTTTGGCTACATCGGCTGCTTCCATAATTCTTTTAGCATCTATCTTGCTGTTGCTCCAGCTATCGGTATAGGCTGCACCGGGCAATACATGCGTTACTTTTACATCGTAGGGCTTCATTTCTTCTCTAAGGTTTTTACTAAAACCATATAAAGCAAATTTACTAATACTATAAGCGCCACCGTTAGCATAAGCTGCCAACGATGCTATGGAACATATATTGAAAATATGGCCGTTCTTAATTTTCATCATGCCGGGAACCAAATGCCTGGTTAAATGATAGGCGCCAAACAAATTTACCTGTATCATCTTTTCAAGTGTGCCATCATCTTCTTTGTGTACGCTGCCGGGGTAAAATATTCCGGCATTATTTACCAATACATCAATTCGTGATACCTGGTTCAATATCCAGGTTACAAATTCTTTTATTGATCTTTTACTTGAAATATCGCAGGTTTTGCTATGCATATTTATACGGGGAAACCGCCCCTGCAATTCTTTAGCGGTGATATCTAACTCAACCTTATTTCTTGCACATAAAAAAAAACTATGCCCTTGTTTATCTGCTGCAAATTCTTCGGCTATTGATTTACCCAACCCTTTTGAAGCGCCTGTTATTACTATATTCATCTTTTTTGTTAATTCAGTATCTTGCAATGATAAGCAATATCAACTTAGTTAACAACCGCTTCATATAAAATTATAGCAGAAACATAATGGCTAAATATAAACACCTATTTTTTGACCTTGACCATACCCTGTGGGATTTTGATGCCAATGCAAAAGAAACACTGTCCGAACTGTACGTTTTTTTTAATCTCAATACAAGGATAAATGCAGCTTTTGAAGAATTTTATCCCAAATATTTATTTCATAATGAAGTGCTATGGAACCGATATCACTATGGATTAATAACTGCGGAAGAGTTGAAGTGGAAACGTATGTGGCGCACCATGCTTGATTTTAAAATTGCTGATGATGCGCTGGCCAGGGATATGAGTGAAAAATTTTTAGAGATACTGCCTACAAAAAAATTGTTGTTTCCGCATACAATTGAAATATTAAATTATCTTACCCAAAAAAAATACTGCCTGCATTTAATTACCAATGGTTTTGAAAAAACCCAATGGACCAAACTTAACAATAGCGGCTTAAGCGGATATTTTAAAGAAGTAATTACATCTGAAGGAAGCAACAGCCTTAAACCTAAAAAAGAAATTTTTGATTTTGCATTAAACAAAGCCAAAGCATCACTTACCGAAAGTATTATGATTGGCGATAACCCCGATGCTGATATACAGGGAGCTATTAATGCCGGTATGGATACTGTTTTTGTAAACCATATTAATGCTTCGCCAATGATACCGGCTACTTACACCGTTACACATCTTAACCAGTTAGAACGTATTTTTTAATTCGTAAAAAAAATTGTTATTCTACTACCGGCAAGCTGGCCAAACGGTGGCAACAATGTTTAGTGATGACAGGAAACAAGGCGAAGGTGAATGTGATGCGGTTCGTGAAGACACGAACCAAGGCGAAGAAACAAACATCAAACCTTTGCTGTTTGTTTTCCTTAGCGGCTTTGCGTGCAAAAAATTTCACGCAAAGAAACAAAGTAGGCAAAGACGCAAAGTCATTTAGCCGTTGTAATTGGTTGGTGAGCCACCAACCAAGGCGTAGCGAGGTAAAAAAAAGGGGTTCGTAAAATACGAACCCCGGTAATGAAATTTATTTTTATAACTTTTCTTCTTTGCCATGCTTTTTATAATCCCGGTATTTTTTGGCGCCATAAGCGGCACCGGCTGCCAGTAACAAACTTAAGCCGCCATCTATGGGTATGTCATTGGGGTCGGGAGGATCCGCTAATACAACCGTTGGTAATAATAATATCACTATCAACACTAATACAGCATTCCAGTTAGTCATTCTGTGCTTCATCGTTTTCTTTGGTTTTATGTTTTCTACTTCTTTATGATACGGTTATTAATATCTACAATCATCCATTAACAATTACCTTCCTCATTTCTTCGTCACAATCCTTATCAACTCCATATTGCCGTCAGTTATTTTTACAGTATAAGTGCCGGCTGCTAAATCTTTACCTAAATTTATATACTGTGTGCCCGAGCCGCCGCCATGCTGCACTGTGCCACTGTAAACCTTTTGACCCAGGTTATTGTACATGGTTAGGTTATAAGTTCCGGCTGCTAATTTACTCATTTGCAAATTAAAACCATTGCCTTCAAACGGATTGGGGTAAATACTTATATCGATGCTTCCGCCCTTGCTTATGTTTACACGTACAATGCTGCTGTATTTATTTGCACCACTCTTTTCAAACGATTTAATGCGGTAAAAATTATCGCCGGTAACCGGACTGGCATCGTACCAGCCATAATTTACCTGTATGCTGCTATTGCCTTTTGATGCTACCGTTCCTACCTGTGTAAAGTGGCGGCCATCGGTTGATTTTTCTACTTCGTACCTGTCCATATCCTGCTCGCTGTTCATCACCCAATCTACCTGTATGCCGCTGCCTTTTTCGTAGGCTTTTATGCTGCTCATATCTATGGGTAGCGGGCCGGCCGGCTTGCTAAAGACAATCATAAAACGACCGTTGGCAAACGATGCAGCATCGTTATTAACTGTAAAAGGCACTGTTATATTATCTGTAACACTTAGTAGTGTTCGGGTGTGCAGGTAATTATCTACCAGTTCGGCAATAAGGCTGGTATTACTAAACAGCGATGGTGTAAATTCAAATTCATATACTGTTTTACGCAAGCCGCTTATGTATAGCTGTATGGTATCTTTATTGGTAATTACCGGGCGGGATTCTATGGCAAGCCTGGTTCCAGATTGGCTGATGGCAATATTTTCGTTCCAGTTTTTAATTTCTTCTGCATCATCATAATCTACACCGGCAGCATAGTTATTATCGTACCGTACCAGTACTTCATCGGCTGTATGCCTTACATTATTGTTTTCGGTAAGAAACAAACCTACACGAAATGATTCAAACGGAGTATGCTCTGTAAAGAAAACCGTATTATCATTATTACCTACAGCTTTCATGGCTTCGGTAATAGTAACCGTACCACCGCCGGTACCATTTTTTTGTACAAAAAAGCCTTCGCCGGGTTGTATATACCTGTGGGTACCACTTCCGGTTGGTACAGTTGTAAAACCACCTCGTATTCCATTACTAGGATTCCAGAATGTATATGAACTGGTAATATTTGAGTTGCCAGCACTTACTGCATCCCAATCTAACGGCGCCGGGTAAGGGTTTGTTATAAGGCTAAAATCGCCGGCTGTTGCTGAAATAGTTTGAGCTATAGAACCTTTTAATACCGAGCCTTTGGCACGCAAGGTAGTAGAACTGGTGGGCATGCCTCCGCCCGGTTGGTAAGCAAGCTGTGTACTTACATTACGGTCGCCACGGATGTATATAAAATAGGCCTTTTTACCATCAATCAATATATTGGTATTATTTACTGCCGGGTAGCCCAGGGTTGCATTTATATTTGAACCATTGGTAAAAGAATAAAGCGACGATTCGTTGGTTTGGGTTATATCGAAGCCATTGGCGCTACCACCAGTGCCGGTTATATGTGTTCCAAAATTCTGATAAGGCGCAGGAGGTATATTATAAACGCCAATAGTTGTATTTGTAAGGCCTTCCTGCCAGCTATCATTTATTGTAGCAGAAGCAGAACTTACAGTAGGAGTTAATAAACGGTAAGCCCGGCCATTGTTGCCCGTACCGCTACCGGTACCGCCTGAGTTACGTAATGGCAACCATCTTTCCATAGTTACATTTGTAGCGCCTGTTAGGTTTGAGCCGGTAGTATTTAATTCATCAATAGTGGCCGTATTGTTTACATTTGATTTTAAAGTTATTTCCTGGCCATTAAAGTTTAAGGCGTTGGGGGCAGTATTTTTTACATTTATATTGCCATATATATCTAATGCATTACCTATTGTAGCAGTTCCAGAAGTTCCCAGCGTTAAATTATTTAGCGAACGGGTAGTTGCATCCGTTTGGGTAAAGTTTACCATACCGGCAGCACCGTTTAATTCTAATTCACTGTTTGAAACACCGCCTGCTGCAGTGCCTGTAAATGTGCCTGTACCGGAAATAGCTCCACCAATGGTTAACTTATGATTGTTTAAGCCTACTGTACCGGTACCTGTTCTTATAAAGCTTAGGGTACCAATGCTTCTATCGGCATCTAATACCGGCATGTTAGGCACCCCAAAAGGAATGGTAATATTGGCAGATGTTGCAGGTATATTTGCATCGTCCCAATTGTTATTTGTACCCCAGTTGGTACTGACATTACCTGTCCACATGTTAGGTACCTGAAACTCATCTGCACCCATAGTAGGTATAATGGGGTTACGTAAATCGCCATCAATATCATCGGTAATACCAGCTATTACTGTACCTGTTTTTAGGGCAAGGTTTCCTGCGGCTGAAGTGAGATGTAAATCGGTGGCGGAAGAAAATACAGGGGTTACATTTATAGAATTTGCATCGCCACCTGTGGAACTTTGCCAGGTAGCATAAGTTCTATTATTAGCTAAAGTACTTCCAAGCCATTGACCTAAAGTGCTTGAATTTGTACTATATAAATCATTATAGTCAGAAGCAGTAGTAGGCCAGCCGGTAGCAGAATTTATTGTATTACCTATACCCACATGGTAACCGGTACCACCTGTACGTGCATTATAAAAAATATTATCTTTTACTTCAACTGATGTAGTGGCAGTTCGGTTAAAAGCATAGGAATTTCTGGAATTAGATGCTGCCGAACCTCCAATATAAACAGAATTGAAATAATATTTTGCTGTAGTACCCGTTTGCTCATGAATACCTTCAATATCTAAAGCATTGGTATTGGGGCTGTTTGTTATAGAAACCTGGTTATTTGAGAAACTAAAATTTGTACTATTAAAGTTATTTATACCAAATATTTTGGATGTTACATCAGTTGAAGTATTGGTTAAATTACTTATCTTATTTTTTGAAATAGTACCTGTGGCCCCCACTGCATCCAATGAAATTCCATAAACTGCTGTACTGGCGTTACCACCTACTGATTTTAATCCCGAAACGGTATTACCGGAAATAATATGCCCCGTTCCTGTATTATTAATAACCATCCCAGACATTACATTAGTACCGGGTGTAGTATTTGTAGATGTTGATGATGAACTGAGATCCTGTATAATATTGCCAGATGCATTTAGCTGGCAGGTACCATTAAAATTAAACGCAATCATATAATTATTACTCGCACTCATATTATTGAAATTTCTTACTGTATTATTTAGAATATTCAGTATGGCTGTATTTGTAGTAGCAGTAATTAACCCCAAAAAATTCGCTATTTTAGTCCCGGTATTTTGCTGTTGAATACTGTTTGCTGTTAACCCACTTCCAAAAAGGTTACCCGAAAAAGTAACCGGAGCAGAAGGATTACCTACTAATAAAGCACCCCTAAAATAAAGAATTTGGGCAGAATTATTATTTCCAGTAATACTAATTGCCCCTACCTTATTATTTGTAACAGTAAGTGTACCAGTAGGAGCAAGCTGCATACCATCAACAAAAGAAGTAAGTGAAGTATAAAAAAAATTGTAGTCGGGATTAAAGGCTACTGAAATTGAACCAATTCCTGTTTCTGCACCAATGGTATTTCCATCAATTATATAGCTTCCATCAAAAGCACATATTCCTATAAAACTAAATTCTGGATTCGAAAAAATTAGTAGTTCACGTGCAGTTGAAGTTAACGAAATATTCTTTATAGTATTATTTTGTATGGTTGATGGCGTAGCTGTGCCGGTAGCATACATAAAAATACCATTAATTTCATTTGCTACACCAGTTGAGTTGGTGGTGGTGGTGGTAAGTGTCATTGCTGTGCCGCCACACAAAGGAGCCGTACCACCTATAAAATTACCAGTAATTTGAAAACCGTTACCTGCTGAATTATTAACATATATTGAAATTAGCCTTGAATCAATAGTTGTTGTTCTGGGTCCTGTTTGGTAAAAACTATTGTTAGAGATTGTCCAGGCTGTAGTGCCTGATTGCAAATACACTGATATGCCGGGATTGCCATTTTGATAACAATTAAATAAATTGCAATGATCAATTATGTTGGAGCTATTTTGAGCAGTTGTAGAGCCATTTGAAACAATTAGACATAACGGATAAACAGTACCACCAATTGTTTTTTCTCTAATATCACAATAACTTATTGTATTATTACTATTACCCAATGTGCCTGTAGAACTACTAAAAAAAATTGCGCCTACCTGAGCAATAGATGTACCTGATTCAATTGTAGAATAAGTTATAGTATTATTGGTAGCATCATTTAAGAATGTAAAAGTTGGATTGGAAGTATTTGAATTTAAAAAACGTAAATATTTTCCAGTTCCTCCAAATCTACCGTCAATAGTTACATTATCTGCACCATTAAATCTAATCATTCCGTTAGTTACATTACCTCTTATAGTTCTTTGGGAAGCTACACTGGGTCTTATTGTGAGTGATGTCCAGGTACTGGTAGCAGGTTGGTTTAAACTGTTATTACCATCTTCAGTGGTGATATTGTCTGTAACTGTTAAAACTATTGTTTTACCTGCCCAAGCAGCAACCCCATTTAAAGCAGCAAAGGCTCCTCCTGTTCCTGTAAAAGTTGTATAAGTTGTTCCATCGAATATTGCTGGTGCAGCGCCAGAAATAGTAATTTGTGCATTTACATGAATGGTACACAATAAAAATGCTGATAATAAAAAAGAGTAAATTGGTTTCATAAAAGGTAATTTATTATTTAAAAAAAACTACAGCATACATGCATACAAGCATGGCTGCGGTAGTATTTAAACGAGTGGTTTAATACTTAAAAAATATATTTAACGGGGGATGTTAGTTTTAGAGAGGATACTTGTAAGATGTAAAGTAATGGTAAATTTTTGTATTAATAAAATTTTGAGGGGTATTTTTCGCTGTTGTTGATAGCTTAGTCGTTGTTGGTTGCCTCTCCATTGGGTTCGTGAGGGTAAGCACCTGGGCGAAGGTGGCGAAGGAAATGGTTCGTGAAGACAGGAACCAGGGCGAGAGGCCGTTGTTGGTCGCCTGACCAACAATTACGTTAATTCAATATGTTCATGAGAAAAAGCACCAGGCGAAGGCGAAAATAGTTCGTGAACCAGGGCGATGGAAATTGGTTCGTGAAGACACGAACCAAGGCAATGGTCGCCTGACGAGGCCGTTGTTGGTCGCCTGACCAACAATTACGTTAATTCAATGTGTTCATGAGAACAAGCACCTGGGCGAAGGTGAAAATGGTTCGTGAAGACAGGAACCAAGGCGAGGCGAAAAAATTAACCATTAACAATTAACCATTAACCATTAACAATTAGCCATTAACAATTAACCATTAACCATTAACAATTAGCCATTCCAAATTATTTTAATGCCTGGGAAAATCTTATTTTGCAGAAAACTATATTTAAATGAATAATAAGCAAACGCCAAATCACAAACAGTATTTACAAACCCTAAGCAATATGGGTGCAAAACAGCGTTTGTATAAAGCGTTTGAATTATCGGCTATAACAAAAGCGCTTTTTTTAAACGGGCTACAAAAAAGGTTTCCGCATAAAACCAATACAGAAATTAAAGAGATATACTTGCAACGATTAGCTACATGTTACAACCGAAACTATTAATAAACGTATTAAGCCTGCTTGCCCAAAATAATATTGATTATATGGTAACAGGCTCATTGGTTTCCAGTATGCAGGGCGAACCCAGGGCAACCCATGATATTGATATTGTTGTAAATTTTTCCAAAGCTGCCATTCCCCTATTGGTTAATTCATTTTTACCTCCTCATTATTACCTGTCGGAAGAGGCAATGGAAGAAGCAATTAAGAATGAATCTATGTTTAATTTACTTGATACTACAGAAGGCGATAAAGTTGATTTTTGGATGCTCACCAATTCACCCTTTGATAAGTCGAGGTTTGCCAGAAAACAAGAGGAAGAAATACTGGGGTACGCCATGAAAATATCGAGCCCTGAAGATACTATACTGATGAAATTACAATGGGCAAAATTGTCGGGTGGCAGTGAAAAACAATTTACAGATGCACTACGTGTTTATGAAGTTCAGTTTGGGAACCTTGATATTAACTATATAGAATCCTGGGTGATGCAACTGCATTTAAGTAAATTATGGGAAAGGCTTAAGCAAGAAGCAAGGCCATTGATATAGTTAAAAATACACGAACCATGACGAAGAAGACGGCGAAAATGGTTCGTGAAGACAGGAACCAAGACGAGGATTGAAAATGGTTCGTGAGGACACGAACCAAGGTGACGAGGCCGTTGTTGGTCGCCTGACCAACAATTACGTTAATTCAATGTGTTCATGAGAACAAGCACCTGGGCGAAGGTGGCGAAGAAAATGGTTCGTGAGGACAGGAACCACAGTACAGCAGAATTACCGCTGCTGATTGTTCCAATGTTAAGCCCCACTATTGGCAATACCAATGTTAGCTGTGGTTTTATCTCGCCACATTAAATTTTGCATTTGGAAGTTCAACTTGAAGTTTCACTTTTGCTTTCAATGCAGTAAATACTTTCATTAAA